>Ga0247723_1000384_pt1 | contig 30631 bp, 30 predicted proteins | sample MSEWelMarce5H_FC_FD_189079 | JGI IMG/M metagenome (GOLD analysis project Ga0247723, IMG submission 189079) | Subsurface sediment microbial communities from gas well in West Virginia, United States - MSEEL Well Study Marcellus 5H_FC | ecosystem: Environmental > Terrestrial > Deep subsurface >... | reverse complement strand
TATAACGCCAACTGATATCTCAATATTTCCAAAGAATTATAATCCTTCTGATGTATTTGAAACATATCCTGGTACTTATCAAGATAATAACTTAGTTTTACCGACTGCTGGGTTTGTCAGAATTGATGATATATCAGCGACATCATTAACAATGGCTGGAATTTTAGATATTGCCGATCTCACTAGCATAGTAGAAGGTGATACTATATGGGTTGGTTTTGTTGGGAATAATGATTGGGATGTACTACGATATACTAAACTTTCGCCAAGTGTTATAAATGTTGTAATAAATTCTCCTGGTATAGAGATGACATTTACTACAGATATTTCTCACAAATTGTCAGTTGGTGATATAATATCTGTTACTCGCATGTATCCAGAAGTCAACGGGGTATATGTTATTACTGGCATTCCTACACCAACACAGTTTACGGTTTCTACCTCATTTGTCTCTGCTGCAGATGTAGAAGCTCCTGGACAATTATTTAAGTTTGTATCTTCACGTTTTAACACGTTTGATGATCTAGAAGATTATCCATACTTGGCTGATATCAAGTTTGACGAAAAGATGTGGGTCAATCTTAATAGCAATTCTAAGTGGTCTGTATATAAGAAGGTAGATAACTATAACGATGGCCCATCGATAGAGATTGATAATACAATATCTCAACAAAAATTTGGATATACAATTGTATCACCTGAGGGTAGCAATCAATTTATTATATCAGCTCCAACCTATTATGATAATGAAAATATACAGTACGGTACTGGCCGTGTATTCATTCGTTCTAAAAATAATAACAACTATGAAACAGTCACTGGTTATTCCGTAAATACTACAACTAATTATTACTATTCTGGTTCCGGAACAATTGGATTTGGATATTCATTAGCATATGATGTAACAAATGATATAGTCATAGCTGGGGCTCCGTTGGCTGGAAACATTCGTGCAGACTTAGCTGGTAATACTAGATTTGCTAGGAATGTAAATTCAATAACTACTTCATCCGAGGCTGGGTTAGTAAAGATTTCTGGTTTTAATAGAGAATTCTCCCCAGCAAAAGTTAATGATTATGCAGTTTTGACCAGTCAATATCCACAAGATTATTCACATTTTGGTCAGAGTATTTTACTGACATCAAAACAATCTCATAATCTTTTAATTTCTGCTCCTGGTCAGAATACTTCCACTGGTATAGTCTTTGTTTATAATTTATTATCAACAACAACATCATCATCTGTTTCTTCAACCCAAACTCTTACTACTTCAACCTTGGCTACTGGAGATTTGTTTGGATATAAGATATCTGGTAGTGGTGATGGTACTGTTGTTGCTATATCAGCTCCTGGGACTAATAGTGCAATGGGAGCTGTTTATGTATTTACTTCTACTCAGACTACAAATTATTCATATTTACAAACACTGATTCCAACATCCACGGAATTATCTGGAATTTTCAAAGATGATGATATGTTTGGCGCAGATATATTTGTGAGCCAAGATGGTTCATATTTGTTTGCCACTTCAGTAAACGCCGATACTTATGATACAAAACCAGGAAAAGTAGTGATTTATAAGTATGAGAGCGGTCAATTTGTGTTTTCACAGATTTTAAGTAATCCGTCAACAGATACTGGTTTAAAATTTGGTAAATCAGTTAGCGCAAATCCAATGGCCACGTCATTAGTGGTTACTTGTGTTGGTGATAATTTGTATTCAGGAATAACATTTGACGGTGGTGTTACAACTTTTGACTCAGAATCAACCAATGTAGGAGAAATCATATCTGATTCTGGCACTGCATATACCTATGATCGTCATGGTGATAAATTTGTACTTGCGCGAGAACTATTTAATAATAGTGTAACAGATGGCAGTAATTACGGAGCTAGCGTTCTGTTAAAAAATGATGCTGTATATGTTGGTGCACCAGAAAATATAATCGGTGATAATTTGTATACAAGTGGGTCGGTATTTACATATCACCGGATGGATTCCACGTATGATAGCTGGATGGAGTTTAGAACTCAGGAAGATTTAATTGATCTTAATAAAATAAAACGAGCAGTAACAATAGATTCACTTTACGATACGATTTTAGATTATGTAGATATTATCGATCCTGTGAAGGGAAGATTACCAGGGATTTCTGATCAAGAATTAAAATTTAAGACAGCATTTGATCCAGCAATATATAGTATAGGCACCGTAGCTGTAACAACTGACTTATCAATAAGTTGGATGAATGAACATGTTGGCGAGCTATGGTGGGATCTATCTACTGTTAAGTATATGTGGTATGAGCAAGGTGAATTAAAATATAGAAAGAATGTTTGGGGTAATATATTCCCAGGAAGCTCTGTGGATATATATGAATGGGTAAAATCTGAATATTTACCTAGTCAGTGGGCAATACTTGCAGATACAAATGAAGGCCTTGCACTAGGTATTAGCGGCCAACCAAAACATGCAGATGACAGTGTACTCAGTGTTGGACAATATTACGATTCAATTTCTGGATTATTTACCAATGTTTATTATTATTGGGTAAAAAATAAGGTTGTTGTTCCAGATTCTACTAAACGTAGGATTAGTGCGTTTGAGGTTTCTTCTCTGCTTCAGAATCCAAAATCTATGGGATTCAAATATGCAGCATTCCTATCAAAAAATGCATTATCATTCACAAATATCAAGCCAACATTGATAAACACCAGAGTTAGATTAAATCTGCAATATGATGAAATTGATAATTCTGTAAATAAACATACCGAGTGGTTGTTGATTGGCGAGGGTGACCCAGCTAGTGAACCAACTCCTATGATTACTAATAAGCTATTTGATAGTTTACTTGGTCATGATAAACTTGGCAATTTAGTTCCAGATACCAGTATTCCAGAAAAAATGCGGTATGGAATTGATATTAGACCAAGACAGAGTATGTTTGTTGATCGTAGGCAGGCATTGCGTAATTTTATAACATGTGCTAATACAGAACTCGCGAATAACCGAATAGCTGAATTACGTGATATTACTAGATTACAGAGTCAGGACCCAGTTCCAGATTCATTTGATGGTGGATATGATATAGTTGTTGATGACGAGACCTATCTAGACACTGTGAGTTTAACTGGATTTACCCCAGCTACATTAATAGCTGTTGCAAATACAGCAACAGGCATCATTTCTACTGCTACAATCACCATTTCTAATGGTGGTATTGGGTATGGACGACTATTTAAATTAAGTAGTAATCCAGACCGTTGGGTTGGGCCAGCAATTCGTGTTTCAAATAATGAAACTGCCGTTATTAAATCCTTTGTAGATAATAATGGAACTATCGTAGAAATTCAAGTTTTAAATTCAGGGTTGCCAATGAATGATACTCCTGATTTGCAAATACGGCCTTATACTGCTCTAGTGTCTTCAGATAGTACATCTGCAAATAAGTGGAGCCAGTATATACGAGATAGTGGAGATTGGACAAAGATACAAGTTCAAAAATATAATACCCCACTGTATTGGAATTACACAGACTGGAAAACACCAAGCTTTAATCCATTGCAAACTTATTACGCAACAGTTGATGCGACATATTCATTAGAATCATTATCACCAGAGACTGGACAGTATGTTAAAGTATTGAATTCCGGTGATGGTAGATTCATAATTTTGGAGAAAGTTAGCACAGCACCAGGAACATTTAATAATCAATATAATATTGTTTATAGCGAGCGTGGTACATTAAGGATCAACGATTCCATTTGGGATATAATAAATTCTCAATATGGATATGATCAGAATGCACCGTTTGATCAAACATTATTTGACCAAACACCAGATATAGAAACAGAGAATATTCTATTTGCATTGAAAGATGATATTTTTATTGCAGAATTTAAGGCAACTTGGAATAAGCTATTCTTCTCTGCCGTAAAGTATTCGCTGACTGAACAAAAAACAATAGACTGGGCATTTAAAACATCATTTATTAATGCCAGAAATATTGCTGGATCTTTAGATCAACGGCCTGTATACAAATTTCAAAATAGCAAATATTATGAAGACTATTTGGCTGAAGTAAAACCATACAGGACACAGGTTAGAAACTTTAATACTGTTTATGATTATCTTGAGCAATATGATTCTGGTGCCACAGATTTTGATATCCCATCAACATATAACAAGGAAACAGGCAAATTTGAGATAATAACATTAGATTCTGAGCAAATATCAACATATCCTTACAGTCAATGGTATGAAAACTACAAGTTCAGTGTTGATAGAATTGATGTTTCACATCCTGGAAGTGGATACCGAACTATCCCGAATGTGAATATTATTGCTGCACCCGGTGATGTAGTTACACGGCCCGCAGTTGCAAAGGCATACGTGTCCTTTGGTAAGATTTATTCAATATTATTAGTTGACGCTGGAAGTGGGTATACGAAAACACCATCAGTAGTTATTACTGGGGGTGGTGATGCAACTATGGCAGATCCAGCGCGTGCATATGCTGTTCTGAAAAATAACACAACTAGAAATAATCTTATTGGATTGCGTTTTGACAGAATTTCTAGGGGTAGAGAAATAGCTAACAAATCAGTGATAGATAATTTTATTACTGATGGATATATCGATACATTCAACCTAGTTTGGGCGGCTCAACCATCTATAAGCCCAGATAAAGATTCTTTATCTGTATATGTTCAGGGTATTAAACTATTACCAGATCAATTCTCTGTTAGAAATTATACAGATCAATATATTGATCCAAAACAACTTGGCAAGACATATACTAAGCAATTTAGTGATATTGTGATAGCTGATGGTGTTGTTCCAAATAAGATATTGGCTGCAACTGCTGATGTAATTAAACAAGCAGAGCCAAACACAACATTTTTATATATAAGCACGACATCTGGTATTACTATTGGTAGTGTTGTTTCCTTCGGACAAACATCAATCGGCGTAACAACAGTAACAAATATATCAAGTTATGCTAATATGTATTATGTTCAGGTCAGTCCACCCACTACCGATGTTATAACAATAGGTACACGATTAAAATTTATAGATCCAAATAGTTCAACATCGGTGGTAGTATACTATGATAAGAGTATAGAACTATATAACGCTGCAGACAGAATTCTTGATTATTATAATCCTCGCCCAGGAATGCCAGGGGTAGATTTAAGTCAGGTGATGAAAGGAATAGACTATCCTGGTACACAATTATTAACATTGCCATTTGACTACTCTTCCAACTGGGATCAATTGCCATTTGGTAGTGTATTTTGGGAAGACTCAGACAATACCGCAAAGCTTGATACAGTTATTGATGGGGGTACATGGACAACTGGGACAAATAGTGTATTGTTAACCGCACTTGGAATTAATCCAGAAGATATTACTGTTGATGGTGATTCTTTCTTATCTGAATTCTCAAGTCATGCACCAGAAGAGCTTGTTCCTGGAGAATTAAAAGAAAGTTTGGGAATCAGTGTGTATACCAGAGTAGATAATGGTTCTGCTAATATATTCTCAACTAGTTATAGTGTTTCTGACACAAGTAATGATAGTGTGTTTACATTAAAGGCAATTCCTGTTAATCTTGGATCAATAACTGTTAGTTATAATAATGCTATATTAACACCAGATATTGACTACGAGCTTAACCTTTCACAAAAGTCGTTGACATTATTCGCTCCAAATGAATCTGGAATTTTACTTATAACCATAATAAATGCTAGCGGAGAAAAATATCTAAGCAATGATACGATCACTGTTACGGGGGTTAAAAACGCTGTAGTTCTTAGTAATTCATCTATCTCTAGCATTAATTCAGCGTATGTTTCTGTTAACGGAAAAAGCATATCATCAACGGTATCGCAGAATACTTACTATACACTCGGCGCGGCATCAAGCACAAACAATCAAGGAGCAGCATTTTTAAATAATTTAACGACCGGCACAAACACAATTTCTGCTTGGTTTTTCGGAGGAAATATTGACAACATAAGCAAGATACATGAACAAAACGAAGTGGTTGATATATTTGAAGGACAAAGTTTCATACTAGAGCAGCCTCCAGAGAATTTGTGGTCAAAAAGTTCCCAAGCAATTGTTGAAGTAAATAATATCAGATTAGTGCCACCAAATACAATTTTTTATACAGTTGCAAATGATCAGAAGGTATTTGATATTAATCCAACTAATGAATATCCATCGTCCACCTTTGACTATAAAATGCTTGAGGTATATGTAAATGGAGTGCAAGTTACTGACATTATTGATTATCGTCTTGATAATGTAGCAGATACCATCACATTTAACTCTGGATTTTTAGCGGATGGTGATGAGGTTTCAATAACCATCCTTCGTGATTGTGATTATTATATTTCTGGAACTGTTATAACATTTGTTCGTAATAGATTAGTGTCCGGAGATAGAGTTAGAATTGTGACTTTCTCTAACCAAGATAATCTTGGTATGAGACAGGAAGTGTTTGATTCACATTATAGTGGCATATATAAGCTAGCCCGCCCTGTGGTAAATGATAACTATATATGGGTTAACATTGGTAACAAGAAACTAGTTAATGGTATGGATTATATTGTACTAAGTGATTTAGTCACTATTAAAATTGATACTGATATTCAATACCCAGCCACAGATCAAGTGATTATAACTACATTTAATGTCTTGGCATCCGACACAACAATCGGCTATAGAATGTTCAGGGATGTACTTGATAGAACTCATTTTAAGCGACTGAGTGCAGCTGATTCAACATACTTGACTGAGCCATTGACTCCTGAATCAACATCTATATCAGTTTATGATGCATCGTTATTATCAGACCCAAGCCCAGAAAAAAGAGTTCCTGGTATAATATTAATTAATGGTGAACGAATTGAATATATGGCTAAGCAAGGCAATATACTTTCACGATTGGCCCGTGCAACTCTCGGAACAGGTGCAAGATATGTATATCCAATTGGCACTACAGTAGTAGATCAGGGAGCTGATCAGACAGTTCCATTCTCGGAAAAAATATATGTTCAGACGTTAATAACATCAGCATCAACATCGTCTTATACCATACTTACTACTTCAACCGCTGCTGGAAATGGGATTACGCTAGAGCCGGGTATTAACACTTATGATCAAGTTGAGGTTTATTATGGCGGAACACTATTGCGGAAACCAACCCCGAGTGGTGTGTTATTGTGGACCCATGATTTTTCAAAATCATATGATTCTGGTGAGTATACCAGTGACACCGTTGTTAATTCAGAGTTCAATATAGATGGTGTAACTAATGTAATTACACTGAACTTTATGCCAGAAGACGACAAAAAATTAACTGTGGTTAAACGGCAAAGTTCATTATGGTATGAACCTGGAGTTTCTCCAGCAACCCCTGCAAATGGCGATAGTTTGTTGACTGCAAACACTATACAAGCCCGATTCCTTCGTAGCAGCACTGCAGCACTTCCTGATAAATACTACTATGCAAAACAATAATTTACCAAAAAAGAGTCCAGTTTCAGACAAAAAAGTAACTTCTATGAATGATAAAACCAGAGAACAGGGAGCAATTTCTGTTCAGGGTCATATTAAAATTTTTGATCCCACCACCAATGAAGTATTTGTAAATAAACGTAATGCCATTCATTACGAGCAGTTTTCTATTGCTCTTGCGCAAAGTATATCAAACCAGGGTATTGGTTTTATATATGAAATGAGCTTTGGTAATGGTGGAAGTAGAATTGATCCAACTGGTATTATAACATACTTAACACCAAACACATCTGGTATTGGATCAACTTTATATAATCAAACATATTCAAAGATTGTTGATAGTCGTAGTGTAACTAGTTTGGACCCTGCCAGAAATTTTATGGATACCAGACACGTTGTTGGCATGCCATATACTGATGTATTAGTTAGCTGCTTACTAGATTTTGGTGAACCATCAGATCAATTTCCATTTGATAATAGTACTAATCAAGATGAAGATTATGTTTTTGATGAGCTTGGACTACGTGGATATAGCGCAACAGGACAAGGACCACTGCTTACTCATGTGATATTTCACCCAGTACAGAAAAGCTTGAACAGAATGATTCAGATAGATTATACAGTTAGAATCCAAAGCCTAACAGGGATGTAAAAAAATGTCAGTATATATAGTAAATTATTCCGATCCTGCTAAAACTGCAATAACGGTTTCTACTGGGACGGTAAACACTTCAACGAGTATCTATTTAATAGGAAAGAATTCTATTGGTTACGGCGAGTTGATATCAGAAAATTTCCTACACCTGTTAGAGAATTTTTCTAGCCCAAATATGCCATCTAGTCCAGTGGAGGGGCAATTATGGTATGATACCACTGATGCGGGAAATAAGATATTAAAGATAAACACTGGAGCTGGGGATAATTGGAAACCAGTATATAATACATTTGTTCAAGATATTGCACCAACAACTCCAGCAGTTGGTGACCTTTGGATAGATACTTCATCATCTCCTTGGAATCTAAGAGTATATCAATTAACTGGGTGGTCATTAATTGGACCAGAATTAGAACAGCTTGTGGTATCAACTGCTACAATTTCTACTAGATTATATGCTACCGGCACAGTTTCATTAAATGGTGATATAACTATTGATGGAATTTCTAATTTACCAGGAACCACTAATTTATCCGGTACCACAAATTTGTCAGGAACCACTAATTTATCCGGTACCACAGTAGCAAGTGGTACTATAATTTTAAGTGGTGTAATAAATATAGCAAATACAGCAACAGTTCGTGATATTATTCCTATAATGAACGAGGAATATTCTCTTGGGGAGTCGGGTATCCAATTTAAAAATATTTATGGAAAAGATATTTACGGTGAATTACATAGTGTATCTGATCTACGTGATAAGACGAATATAAGAGATACTTTACTTGGTCTTTCGTTTATTAATGCACTTCGTCCAGTGGATTTTAACTGGGATTACAGGGCAGATTATAGGGAATTTGTTGAAGAAAAACAGACTAAAACTGTAGAAAATATTGATGAGTTTTCTGGACAAATCACTACCAAACAAGTAGAAACATCTTTGATAAAAGTCCTTCATCATCCAAAGGATGGGTCAAAAACGCGGGCAGGATATCATCACGGATTTATTGCTCAGGAACTGAAGGAAACATCTGAAAGAATTGGTTTAGAATTTGGAGGATATAAAATTGATGAACAGGGTTCATTTAAAGTATCATATTCTGAATTAATAGCACCAATGATAAAAGCAATTCAAGAACTGAGCAAAGAAGTAACAAGATTATCATCCATTGTGAATAATCAGGCAGGAAAAATATGACATATATAATTAAACGGTCAGATGGTAGTTTTTTACTTAATCTGTTGGATGAGACTGTGGAAACTAATGGCATTAGTGTTCCATTGATTGGCAAGAATGTAAGTGATTATGGTGAATACTACAATAACACGCTGGTATCTATAATAGAGAATTTTGCATCATCTCAGCAACCAAATTACCCATTAGTTGGCCAACTCTGGTATGACAAAACTTCAAAAATCTTAAAAGTATACGGGGGAGATGGTATATTTGAATCAATCATTCCAAATATATCAAATTCGGCAACACCAATCGTATCAAATATTGGTGATTTATGGGTAGACACAACAAATAACCAGTTAAAATTTAAATCATCATCTTCGGGATTCACTCTTGCTGGCCCAATATATACAACATCTCAGGGTAGATCTGGATTTGAAATTATTACGGTTGCTGACAGTTTGAACGACCCGAGAGATTTGGTTGCAATGTATACTAAAAATAAATTAATTGCTGTGATATCTGCAGAAACATTTACAATTCGTGATGACTATATTGGGTATACTAATGCAACTGAAAGTTATCGTGCTGGGGGTATATCACAGGTTTCACAGGGAATAACATTAAATCCAGATCCCGGTCTTAATCTGCGAATGGTTGGGAGAGCAACTGAAGCCGATTTCGCTACAACTGCAACAGTGGGAAATGTTGATATTAATACAATACCACCAATTTATCTTACAAACTACCCTGGTGGCCGAGAGATCACAACGGGAACACTTTATATTCAAAATGATACAGGGTTGAAAGTTGGAAATAATGCTGATTTATTGTTTGATGTGTCATCTTCTATATCAAATATTAAACAAAATGTTGGCAATCAATTACTACGAATAATGGGACGTAATATAGATACTGGTCAATTTTCTGCAGTATCCGTAGATTCTGTAAATCAACGTGTTGGAGTTCTTACTGATACTCCACAAACGAAATTAGATGTTAATGGCGATACAACTATTCGTGGAAATCTAACAGTATTTGGTGGATCAACCTATTTAGTAGCGAATGATATACGTGTAAATGATAAAACAATTGAACTAAATTACTCAACAGCAACTGTTACAGATTCATCTGCAGAAGGTGGTGGTATAGTTTTACATGGGACTACGGATCATTCATTTGCCTGGACCCAATCATACAGTGGTGCGTGGCAAAGCTCTGATAATGTTAATCTCTCAAATACGTCATCATCATATCAGATTAATGGGCAACCAGTGGTTACAAGTAGTTCACTGGGGGTGTCTATTACTTCTGCCCCAGGAATTAGTTCTTTAGGAATATTAAGTCAACTAACAGTATCAAATATTGTTATATCAGGTAACTCTATAGAGTCTACGAATTTTGACCGTGATATTATACTAAGCCCAAGTGGTGTTGGAAATATAAACGTATCCAACAGCAAAATTATAAATTTATCAAGTTGCACGAATGCACTGGATGCTGTTAACAAACAATATGTTGATAATGCACTATATCAGCAAAAACTTAGAGTGTCATTCTCAGTTGATGAAACTAACTGGGGAGGCAATCCAGAGGACTATATATTGCCATTACTTGACAAGATGTTTCCTATATCAAACACTCCACCATATGATCCATTTGATATTCCAGATGGTTCTAGAGCAAGAATTTTATGTTCATTCTCAACATTTTCCACCACTGAGATACCTAATGCAACTGCGTCAAGATCTGTTGTTTTGGTTGATAAAGGCGGTGTTCAAAACTCCCAAGATGTACTAGAAGACATTAACTTTGGGATACCTTCTACACCAGTTACATTTGAAACCACATATACAGTGCGTGAGTTTTTAGTGCAGGGTGGCACATGGACTTATGTTGGTGTAGTATAATTACGGATTAATGACATGGCTTATAATATTAAAAAATATGACAAATCTACACTTGTGGATATAGAAACTGGATTTGTAGATGACGTTTCTACTAGCTTGTCTCTTATCGGAAAGAATGTAGAAAATTTTGGGGCATTACAGAATGAAAATTATGTATATCTTCTTGAAAATTTCTCTGGAACAACTGAACCTCTAAATCCCATTCGTGGCCAGCTATGGTATAATACAACACAAAAACAAATATTTGTATACGATGGAACAGCTTTTAATCTACTAGGACCAGAAAGTGCTGGAAATTTCGCAACTACAAGATTGATATCAAAGGTGGTATTGGATTCATTGGGTGGGCAACATCCGATAATTCAGGTTATAGTCAATGGAGAGGTTATAGCTATTATTTCTTCGGTTGAATTTGAACTTGGGGAACCGATATCTGGTTTTACAACTATATATCGTGGAATAACTGCTAAGAATTATAATTCAGATAACGATGATGTTCGTCTTTTTGGGAAGGCCATGGTTGCTGAATTTGCCCAAACTGCAACGACTCAACCAATAGCGAACGACTCAATAAATATTGCAACTACAGAATTCGTACACAATATATTACCAACAGGAATAGTGTTAATGTGGAGTGGATCTATCGCAACAATACCTGCAGGGTGGGGTCTTTGTGATGGTAGTACATATGGATCGGTAGTATCACCTAATCTGCGAAATAAATTTATTCGTGGGGCGTCAGAAACTGTTTCTCCAGGATCTACCGGTGGAGCCGATACAGTAAGTGCTACAACAAACAGTGCTGGTATTCACTCACATGCCGTAACTATTAATGGAACTTCTCTATCTGTAGAACAACTGCCTGCTCATAATCATAGCCCTGCAAATGGTAATTTCTTCATGACCAGCAATTTAGATAATCGTGATAGCGATACTGATTTTGGTGGAGCACGTGACGCTATTTCAGTTAGTAGGGCATCAAGTGTAACATCTACTGTTGGTAGTGGACAAACACACGCTCATTCAGCCAGCACTGCTGGTGATGGTACCCACAGTCATACGATTCCTACAATAAATATACTACCAACATGGTATGCTTTGTGTTATATCATAAAAATAGTTTAACGGAGTTCTAGATGCCCTATATTCTTAAAAAGACAAACGGAGAAAAATTAGCTACTATTGCCGATGGGGCATTGTATCTGGATACAGACTTGACATTTGTTGGCAAAAATTATGCTGGCTATGGAGAGATTCTTAATCAAAATTTATTAAAGTTATTAGAAAATTTCTCAAATTCCTCAGCCCCAACTCAGCCTCTTAGGGGACAGCTATGGTATGATTACTCAAATAAACGACTAAAAGTTTACAGTGGTACAGATTTTAAAACAATTGCCCGCATTGAATATGGTGGAACAACGCCGTCTAATGCTGCAAGTGGTGATCTATGGTGGGACGACGGAAAATTAAAAATATTTAATGGTTCAAGCTTCATCCTTATATCATCTTCTGGGAGTAGTATATCTACTAATGAATCTGGGCAAATAGTGGATATTGTATCATCTACTGCTATTGATTCTTCAGATTCCCCACACCAAATTCTTAAGCATACTATAAATAATATAGTTGTTGCAGTCACATCTGTGGATTCATTTTCGTTGAAGAGTACAGATTCTTTATACGGTTCTGAAAAATTCACCGTGATAAAGAATGGTATAACACTTGTGGGATCTGACACTATTACTGGTTCTTCATCTGTGAAGAACTCTTATCTTTGGGGAACTGCAGCAGACTCTCTTAGGCTAGCTGGTTTACCAGCAGCGGACTATGTAAAGAATTCGGAAATATCTCTATATACTACTTCTACTTTTGCCAATATTACTGTTACTGGGACTGTGACCACTAGTGTAATACAATCAACTGGAACATACAGCACAATACGTGGCACTTGGGTAATAGATGGTTCAGTTCAGGCTCAATATGCTGACGTTGCTGAAAGATATTCTGCAGATGACGTATATCAAGAAGGTACAGTATTAGTCATCGGTGGTGAAAAAGAAGTCACAATTGGTACTACTCGTGCCGACAGTGCTGTTGCTGGTGTTGTTTCTAAAAAATATGCACACTTATTAAATTCATTGGCGGGCACTGATGAAACTCACCCAGCTATCGCATTAGTTGGGAGAATCCCCTGCCGTGTTATAGGTCCAATCCAACGAGGGCAATCGCTGGTTTCCAGCGATACTCCTGGGCATGCAGAAGCGTGGCGTGACGGTGATAATGCCAGTGCAATTATTGGAAAAGCACTGGCTTCTACAAATAATGTAGTTGATGTTATTGAGATAAAAGTGTAATCAGGTAGAGAATGGAAATGAAATTGCTGGATGATGTTCGTAGTCTAGCAATTCAATATCATCCATTGTAAATCTAGCGATATCTGTTACATCTTTATTTAACCACAGCCTTGGGTGTGCTTTAGGTACTCTTTTCAGCTGTTCCTTTACGCCATCAACTTGGTTATTATATATATGTGCATCACCAATAACATGCACAAATTCACCAACATCAAGATCGCATACTTGTGCTAACATATGTGTGAGTAATGCATAGCTAGCGATGTTAAATGGTACTCCCAACGGAAAATCAGCACTACGCTGATACATTTGACAACTTAGCTTCCTATCTGTACTTACATAGAATTGTGCAAGTATATGACATGGTGGCAATGCCATTTGATCTATTTCACCTGGATTCCATGCTGAAAGAATATGCCGTCGGCTAAACGGATCATTCTTAATATTATTGACCAATTCTATGATTTGGTCATGATTTTGGAGAACTACCTTGTTAATTCTTACAAGAGGTCGCCTCCAACGACGCCATTGTACTCCATAGATTCTACCAAGATCTCCTGGGTGCCGTTGGAGCTTTCGTTTCACCCAATAGTCTGCCTGTGCATTTGCTGTCCAAATAGTATCTTTTTCTGAGTATCGTTCCCCGTATAAAATTTCTTTTAGACGAAAGTCATCACTACTGCCCTCCAAGAACCACAATAGTTCTGCTTTCATTGCTTTGAATGCCGTCTTCTTAGTGGTGACTAATGGGAATCCCTTTTGCAGATCAAACCGCATTTGAACACCAAATTTTGATATGGTTCCAGTTCCAGTCCTGTCCTCACGGTGTTCGCCATTGTCCAAAATATCTTTTAGAGCATCTAGGTACTGCTTCATATTTAATTCCTATATTCTTTGATTGTGTAGCTTGGTATATTATCAATAGAATCAACGACTTTATGAATAACTTCAGTGTTAAATCTATCTTTAATTTTCTGGATATCAAAAAATCTATCGCAGGTATATTGATAATTGATATTAGTGATATAGAACTTATTCACTAAATTAAGTGTTGATTCATATAATTGTTGACCACCGATAATAAAAATATCTTTTCCCGGATAAAGAAATTCCGCAGATGATACCGCGTCTTCTGGAGTCATATAAACATGATCACTACCTGGAATCATTTTTTTACTTATAATCATGTTTACACGATTTGATAACTTTTTTGGAAGACTAAACCAAGTATTTGATCCCATAATCACGACATTATTGGTGGTCAATGACTTAAACCACTTCATGTCTTCTATGAGAAATGGCCATGGCATTCGGTTTTGATATCCGATGCCACCGCCAATAGATGTTGCGACGATGCCAGCAATCATTCTTCAACAGTATCTTTTGCCTTCTTTTTCACAGTTGGCACTAGTAATTCAGCTTGCTCACGAAGAAGTTTTGCCTGTTTATACAGTGAATCAGCTTCTGAACGAAGTTTAGCTGCAGTGACCTCTGGTGTATCAGGGGCTGCTGGATCTTTTTTCTTCTTTACTGGCTTTGGAGCTTCTTCACCACTAGATACAGCAAGATCTTCAACAGAAACACCACGTTGATCAGCGATCATTTGATTGATATCATTCAGTGGGATTGCAGTTTGCGTATTTGGTGTCATTAGCACCATATGTGTGGGAACCTTCTTCAGATGCCCTCTTTCATGCATATACCCAAGCATATTGCTTCCATCAGGAAATTTCCGGACAGCCAGAATATCAGCGAGTTCGCTAGCTTGCTGACCATTGTCACTTTCAAGAAGATTCATAAGAGAATCATGATGACTATCTGGTAGACCCTGGGTTCCACAAACTAATGCATTCGTTGGTTCCCCAGGTAAAGTTCGGTAAGCAACTACAACTCGGGCAGAGTTGTTCTTCATTTTACCAATATGTTTCATTTTATTCCTTAGCAGGTGAGCCGCTATTTTGATCTTGCTTTTCTGGCGCAACGGAATTTAAGAATGCATCTAGCTTATTGAATGCAGCCCCGACAGCGGCCATCTCTGCTGCACCGAAAGCTCCACGACGAGCAGCAACATCAATAATTGCTCGCATGTTTTGCAGATCTACAATTGTTAGATCAGGGTTTGGTTGTTGGGTTTGTGGTTGTTGATTTTCCATTTTTTTCTCCTAGTTATTAAAATATGGGCATGCTAGTATGAGCATAGTGATTTCCTGAGGATCTTCTATTCCTATTAAAGAAACTTCTGTTATTTTCTCGTCAATCACTTTATGTCTTTTGCAAATACTATACCTGCTATTTAAGTTAGTATAAATCCAGTGTTCAATTTTTTGAACACTAGCACCGTTGTTAACTTGCATTTTTGCAAAATGGTCTGGAATGAAGCTAAGTCGCCTAACTCCCAGAACATTTAACGGATTTACTGAACCTTTTGCTAAAGCCATAATATGTGCAGTTTATTTATCAATGTTCAATTATCAGTATAATAAATTGTTTGTCCAAATGGAGCCACGATTGACGTAGTTCCATGGGCCAAAAAGATAGTTTCACAATATTCTGAGTCACCCCAGCTTCCACATGGATACATGTCTGTGAAGATCAGCAGTCGCTTTGGTACAATATCTTGCTGTTTGAGAAAGTCATAAATACAGTCAAAATCTGTTCCACCACCACCTTTTGGTTGGTAATCATTAAAATCTTCAGCACGATCTGCTGTGATAGTTACATGATTATAAGCAGCAGTATCAAAGCAGAATAAATCAATCTTGTAGTCAGCAAATTGATCCATAATGCCTTTCACTTCTGCAAGAAAATCCCTAGCCTGCTTGTCGCCAATGCTACCACTCATATCTAGTGCTACAGCGATTTCAATAGTTTCTTCATTGATCATTCCAGGTAGAATTGCACCTGAGTGTTGACTCTTACGATTTGGACGATTGAAGCTAAAATTACTACGAACAATGCTTTGGATGTTTAGGCGCAAGATTTCTCTCCAATTCATTTTAGGTTCAGTAAAGTCCTTGATCATCCTGGTAATTGCGTCGGGTACTTTACCAGCACCTGCACTTTGGGCTGCTGAAAGAACAGCTTCCTTGATTTCATCACGAATTGCCTGTTTTTCTTCCTTTGATAATTTTGGACGGCGGCTTTTCCCATCATTATCGCCATCATCACCTTCGCCGCTTCCTGATTCATCTCCATCATCAAGGTGATCATCCAGCAATTCACCAAGCTTTGTGATGTCAATTTTTTTGCAATTCTGTTCAAGATCAGCATAGATTTGCTCATAACTCATTCCACGGTACTTATCGTCTTGGAATATCTTGATAGATCTAGGAGCAACACCAATTCTATCGTCTTTCAGAATTTGATTTGCTGCATAATCTGCTGCGATATTTGACAGTTGTGGATCACGATCACCACGGCGATCAAGATGATCAAATACGTTGTGGAGAATTTCATGACCAAATCCAAACTCCGCTTCTTTGGCGTTTAGATTGTGAACAAACTCATTGTTGTAATAAAAATTACGGCCATCTGTTGCAAGTGTCGTACACCATTCACTGGCATCAATGATTTTCATTCGTGTTGCCAGATTTCCAAAAAACGGGTGACGAAGCAACAGCCCAACACGCGCAGTCGTGAGCTTCTTGATCACCTCATTCTTTTCTGCTTGGGTGAATTCTTTTCCTGTTTTTGCAGGTTTAGTTTTTTCAGCTTTTAATACTGCCATTTCGCACCTCTGTTAATTAGTTTTGCATAGCAGCAATGATGTAGCTGCCGTAGTTCTTGTTGAAACGTTCAAAATTCTTGAGCTTGCTGGCGTCAAACGGTAGAGAGAAGTTAGTTAATGCCAATCGCGCACCCATGACTACCAATTCAGTTGGGAAGTTATCCATCATGAATGCAAAGAAATTATCAGACATTTCGTTCCAATTACTGACTTTCTTTTGATGTGCAGCTTGCAATTCATAACACATACTTACCACTAGTGAATACATTGCAGAAATCTCGCGGATATTGCACTTTTTGATGCTACCATCAAGGATGGTAGCTGGATTTGGCATTTGTTTAGCGATCTTACGATGCGCCATAAATTTCACGGCTAGTCCCTCACCAATCGCACCTGACACCAGATCAGTTAGTGTAGAATCAGGTAGGTCATCGTCCTTGAGAAGGTCACTAACAAAGCTCCAAGAACGTGGAGTTGCAAAACTGCGACTTGCACTTCTGGGATCAAAATCGTAAAGATCTTGCTTGGCAAAGCCAATATAACCTACAACTTGTTCATGGATTTTGTTTAGGGTAGCCCATTGGTTCCAATCCTCGTAGTCAACTCGCAGTTCTAGGTGCAGGAAACGGTTTGCCAACGGCGCAGGCATGCGATATGTAACACCCTTATCGGCGTCACGATTGCCTGCAGCAACGATGCTAACACCATCTGGGAGACGGTATGTTCCAACACGACGATTTAGAATAAGCTGGTATGCAGCAGCTTGGGTTGCTGGTGGGGCACTGTTAAGTTCGTCAAGAAACAGGATTGAATTGTCATCAGGGTGTTGTGGAAGTTCACATGGTGGTGCCCAAACCATTGTTTGCATTTCGGGATTAAAGTATGGAATTCCCTTGATATCGGTTGGCTCCCATAGAGAAAGACGAACATCAATCACATTACGATTTTGCTCAGTGCCAATCTGTTTTACTAGGTCACTCTTACCAACACCAGGAGCACCCCATAGGAATGTTGGACGATTTACAGCGAAGCATTTACGAACAGCGTTCTTAGCTTGGTTTGGGGTAACGGTACGATTTGCGGAAATGGTTTCAGCCATGATTTGCCTTTCAGTTTTAGAAGTGTTTATAGAATCTATTGTACGGCAAAGTGCATTTACTGTCAAATGTAATTTTTGGAATTTATTTTTGCATCTGTATATTTTTTTAAGTCACCAGCGAACAACATTAATTGAATTGCCATGTTTTCGTCAAACACAGTAATTCTTTTTCGTTCTAAATAATATGGACCTGTAATGAAGTTATCCAACTGCAATACTAGCCGGTTGGTGTATTTTAACTCATCCGGTAATTCTATAACGTATGGAGTTATATTTGCTCGGGTGAATGCAGCTAATCCAGATTCTGTTAACCTGAAGCTTTTGGACTCATTTCTTGGATTGCACCACCAGGAGTTGAGATATTCTTTGATATGTATTTTACTGACAGAAAAACCAGCATAATTCAATAATGAAAGAATTATGCTGGTTTTTGACCACCCATTAATAGATTTTTGTTCCACCTGTTAATTTATAGACAGAAAAATCACTACACTTGAATTGAGTGTTTAGTTTCTTTGCGAGGTTTAGGGCGTGCCCACTACTCGCAAAGCAAAATCTTTTATATTTTATATCACCTGATAATGATCCACTTTTAAGATTAATAGGACCATCTTTGTAAAACACTGCCCAAATACCGTCAGCGTTAATGATTTGATCAATGGTATTTGATTTTCTATTAATGAATTCTAATAATAGTGTTGGTTTAGGTCTTGCCATGTGCATCTTTCACGATGCACATATTTATCAGAAGTCACCACCGTCAGCATTGATTTTTAATACTCCAGTTTGTTGTGCATTCTCTGTCTCACTGCTCATTTTCATGATTAACCTAGCCATTATTAGATTAATAGCGTCAGCGAGTGCAGCTGCATCCCTTATATCAAGAGATACATTTTTTTGATTTGTTTTGCTTGCAATTCTGACACGTTCTAAAAACGTTTCAACTGGAATAGTATTAATTGGCTTCATTTGATATATGTTCTAATTTTTGGATCATCTCGGTGTCAGTTTTAAATGGCCCATAAAATTTGCAACGATCTAATTTAATAAGTTTTGGGCAAAAATATTTCTTCCACTTTTCATTTTCCAGAATCAAATAAAATCCAGCGCAAACTTTAGATTTACTATTGTTAGTGGCAGTATAAATTGGTAGCTTTTTTTGAATACTATATACTGGGTTAAATGGGTAGGTGGAGGTCGGATAACCATGCACAAAGTTTTTAGATATTTCTGTTGTCGTAATCTCGGCTGGTTCTGAAATACTAATGGTTAGATGTTGGTTAACACGTAAAGAATTATCCAAAATAATTTTGTTTCCTCCAGAATAAAATGAAAATCCCTGAACTTCCTTATATAACGTTCCTATTTTCTTTCCGTCTGTTTCAACTAACCAACACTGATTTGGTACAATGGCTTTCGTTTTTGTTATCATTCTTTATATACTTGGCGTTTAGTGGTTCGGCATAGCTTTGTGCTTGCTCTGAAATTTTTATTAAATCAAACTCTGTACAGAATTTCATTAAGCGAATTCCAACCTGTGAAATGCTTTTTTCGGATTCTATTGCTTGATTAATTGTTTCTGTGATTATTTTTTGTATTTCAACTGGTTGAGCCGTAAGATCACACAGGATTCTGTTTCTTTCGTAATCATCTAGCACCCTATGTTCTACACCCTCATGATCAGTCCAGCGCTGAAGCATGAAGTTATTCCAATTATATCCCTTATCATTGCGATCAGCAAATGCGTCTCTCATTCCGATCTTGGTTTTCGTGCCTTTCTCTCTAACGCCGGGATATGCACTAAACACGTTATCGCTACTATCACCACGAATTATTTTCTCAAATAATAACCAGGATGGATCTGGTGCGCTCTTTGGTAGCCCAGTTTTCTTATCAATTACGTGCTTGCCACGTTCGTCAAAATATCCCTCGTGTGTGATAGTGATACTATTGACGCCATCATACCGCTTGACAGTTGGACAAATTAATTGATTAAAATCACCATCAGTGGAAATGATAATATGATTTGCATCTGGATGTGAGTGAACCCAACCAGAAATAAGATCGTCAGCTTCTAGTTGTGGGTGACGTAATACCGAACAATTAGTCTTGTCTATTAAGAAATTCTGTAACTGTTCAAACGTTTCCCAAAATACTTTATCTTCTTCAACTTCTCGGATGGTCAGTGCTGCCTTTGCATCAGCCCGATTCTTCTTGTATGGCTTATAGAAATCTTTTCTCCATGATCTGCCTTCTAAGAAGAAACATACATGGGTTCCATTAAAATCTCGCCATGCTTTTCTAACAGATGAAAGACATGTGTGGATACTTAGACCAACTTTTTCTTCCAACGAACCACGCACAACATAACGAGCCCGTGAAAAAACATTTGCCAAATCAACTAAAATATAAGTTGTATCAACCAATTTCTGACCTACCGTTTCCGATACTACTAACGTTTACATAACCTTTTCCACGACTATTCATATCAACCCCGGTTTCTTCACCGATGTTTCTGCAAAGTTCTTGGAACCACCCATCTACTATTTCTTCATCTGAAGAACCTGGATATCCATTTTCTTTAAGCTGCAACACGAAATATTCATTCCAATCAAGCTCAAAAAACCCAGTTCTTATATTATCAGGATTGACATGAGTCTTGTTAACAGTGATGTATGGTTCTTTTTTTAGAGTTGCTTTTTCTTTTGGACTAATTGAATCCAATTCAACTTTTTCTGATGTATTGGCGTTAGCCTGTTCAAGTGCTTCAATTTTACTTTTTAGCTCTTGTTCTAGAACATCTATCCCAAATAGCTTTCTAATATAACTTGAAAACCCACTCATTTTGATCTTATCCTATTGTTTGATTCTATGGCTGCAGTGAGTAATGACATATCTATGTTCAAGTCGTTGGAAACTTTCTTAAGTGCGGCTGTGTCTTTAGGAAAGCACATTCCACCAAATCCAAATGTTCCATCTGGTCCTGGTACCATCATATGTGATACTCCAATACGATCATCTAGGTTAATCATTCTTGCAATATCATACCACTCATACCCATGTGTTTCGGCTAATAATGCCAATTCATTCATGTAAATTACCTTTGTGGCTAGAAATGTATTGATGGAATACTTTACAAGTGATGCCTCGCCAATACCACAGTGAACCACCTTTTTGAGACTCAATTGACTTTTACGTACTATACGTTCAGCCTCGTTACGATACGCTAGCACTTGCCCTCCTATAACAGCGAATGCCCCCAATGCATAGTCGTTGGATGCATTTCTTGCTGTCAAGAACTCTGGAACATATACCAAATTTTTGTATTTTTCCGCAAGTTTTTCATAGATCTTTGGTGGGGCAGTAACTTTAGATACAATTACACCGTTAAAATCTATGAGTTTCTCTAATACAGATTCCATAATTGATGTGTCGCACGCTCCATCATCACTCTGAGGACTTGGTACACATATAAAAACTGCTGATGCATTTTTCAGATCATCATAAGTTCCAGTTGCAACCGTAGGATTAGTATCCAGAAGAACAAGGTCAACTGGAGCATTTATGAAAGAATCACGAATTGCAGATCCTACAAATCCAACCCCAATAATACCTATCTTATCTAGCATTATTGCTCCTGAGATTTCTTATATCGTGTATTTCTAGCATTTTCACGGGACCATGCCTTATAATCCTTGCTCTTATAAAGATCGGACGGACTAAATGGTAGAAGATTAAATCTGCAATGATCATGCCATGCCTCTAGGTCTTGAAAAATTTGTGTTACTTCTGGCTTCATTACCAGAGTTTTTTGAATATATGATGGGACTGCCATAATAGTTCCTTTTAGTAGTTAATGTTAAGTTTATTTGTGATCTATTGATAACGCGGTCATTACCAATAATTGTTTTTCAGCTTCTTTGTAATTGTCAAGTGCTGATCGTATTGCTGGGTACTGTTCTGCGTATGACTCCAGCAACGCTTCCTCATGCATTTTTTTCCTAGCCCATTCCATAATGGATTTTGTATTCTCTCCAAGGTCAACTGTGGCATACTGTTGACCCATTACAATCCAGCTTATACCATCGTATATTTCTATACTTTGTGTTGATGTATTGTACCTTAATTGACCAGCTAATTGACCGTTATTTGGCACATATGTTGTATTGCCAGAAACAGACACTGAAATATACTGGCTGGAAGGAATTATTGAAGTTATCATTCTTACGCTTGCGCTGGAATAATATATTTATAGGAAGCTAAACCGCTGTCTAATGTTATTTGAAGAGCACCTTCATCAGAAATACTCATTTTTGATGTGTTTACATCAGCAAGTTTTAGAATAGAAAGAATTTGTGCGACTGGCCATGTTAGGCTTTTTCTTAGGGTTCCACTAATACCAGCTGCAAAAATGAATTCCCCAGCATGTGTGGCATTATCACCAAAGATAAATTTCAGATTTGAACCGTCAGTCTTGGTCATAAAAGTAGTATGCTCATTGTTAGCTGCCGATTGAAATTGAAATCGGTGAACTGATTGCAAGCTAGGAACTACTTCTACATCCCACCTTACTGATTTGAACTTAACCGACTTGAGTTTTTCTTGAATTACTTCAGTGTTCATAAAACGGTAATCATTTTTAAAATCTCCGTTAGCGTTTTCAAAATGAATTGTTGTGGGGATAACTGCTCCATTCCTTGATGCTTTTATGATTTCAATCTTGGCATTTTCTTTATATTCTGGACAATCAAGATGAAGCTTTAGTTTATTAAGTTGTGGCATACCGAATACACCTTCCATTTCGGAATATGGAACATGTGTCTTGGCAAATAAGACCACCTTCCGGTCATCGCTCATGGAATCAATTGAGGTTTCAGTAGATGTTCCAGTGACTTTTACAGTATTTAGAAACCCCAAATTATGAGTATGTGCGATAATATCCTGCAATATTGCTTTCATTATAAGTCCTTTTGTATATTGTACACAGTTAACCGATCTCTGTCAACTGTATTTTAATCAAAGCTAAACAAACTATTAAAAGAACTACGAGTTTCTGTTGACTGAACATCCCAATCTAACACTCCAATTAGGTTATCAATTTTATTTCCGATAATTGTAGTTTCCATTGCTTCATGATCAAATGGTAGTTCTTGGAACCATTTTGGAAGTTTTAGTTCATCAATTGGATATGCAACACTAGTATAGCTCATTGGGTTTGACCGAATTTTACAGAATATAACCTTCATACCATCCGTGATTTCTATAGAATATTTGTCACCATTCATTCTACGCAGAGTATTCCAATTTAATGATGCCATAACGTGTCCTGGAATTGTCACCTTTGCTCCAGATTCCACTAGTCCACGATACTTGGCCAGATTATTTACTCTCTTTGGTGTGCCTTTTTCCCACCCCTGACGTTCATTAAACTCTCTTCGGAAGTTGGTAATCATTTTTAAAACTTCTTGTTCTTCATGATCTGATAATATTTTCAATAAGATAGTTTCCAGAAAATTCTGCATGTACTCTGGTGTGTCGGCCCGCTTTAGATCAAGACCCATTGCTTTTAGTTTTCCTGATTTTTCTGGGGTATCATATCTCTTATTGTCCTTATCATAGTATAGGATAGCGTATCTCTTTTTAGTAATGAATAGACCTTTTGTTCCCACAATTTCTCTACCAGCCTTAATTACTTCGCCTCGTGTTTTTGGACAATGGAAACTATCAAACATAAAGTCTTGAAATGTTGCATTAACCTCATCACCGATAGAATTATATACCTGAACAACGGAGTCCCTATTCCACACTATTTTACCAGCATCAATATCCTTTTTTAACACAGGATATGCAGAAAATATGCAAGAGTCTGTGTCTCCATAGATAATAGTTTCTCCTCTATGATCATATTTTCCTGTAATTACCTCATTCACTTTTGAGGCCATATGCTTTGCAATCTGCCGCCCAGTTAAGGTGGTTGATTGACCAATTCTGCTATCAAAAAATCGGCACCCGGCATTAAGAATCGCACCATACAAGCTGTTTAGACCAATTTTTTTGACTAATTGTCTTTTATCCCAATAGGATTCTTGTACTTTATCACCAGATTCTATCGCATCCCGCATTTTTTTCTGCATTTCTTTTCGTTCTGCATACCAACGCTTGAGCAATCCTGGTATAATACCCTCTCGTTCATGGGTGAATATAGTACCATTTGCACTTAGCATCCACGGTTGGTTTGAATCAAAGATCATTTCATAAATTTGAGCACCAGATAGAACGTCAGTTGTACCATTTTCCCAATCAACGTGAATTTCTTTCGTTATATCCTGTGACATTACCAGTTCGTATTCATCAGTTCCAAACTTTCCTTCCCACGAACCTGCAAAACTTTCACCCTTAACGATTTTTGCATCTATGTCCACCTTGGTATAAACCGGGCGTAACTGACCAACGATAGTTTCTGGTCCCATATTTAATGCACGAATAACACTTGGGTATAGACTATTAATGTCAAGTGTTCCAATCCAGTCATGGAGCCCCTTTTGTGGGTATGCAACATATGCACCCGCCGCCTGTGTACTCTCAGTATCATCACGCCTAACACGGTTTGGTACAATCATGCCAAGATGATGAGATTCATTGATAATAGCCTGCTCGGTTACTGCAACTGCACCCATTGTTGTCTGAAGAAGTACTGTATTTTCGTGAGCAATAGCGTTCGCAAGATCAATAAATCTAAGTTTTTTATCTAGTTTATCTAGAAGAGCACAGTCTTGGCGGTTATATTCAATGAACTTACGAAAATCATTATTATATAGCTGGTCCAGAGTTCCTTCATAAACTGTTTTGGTTTCTCCGATCTCCATCTCGCCAATTGCATCTAGACGATAACTATGACGTTCTTCGTAGTTATACTTTCTATATAGCTCAAGACTATCTAGGTGAACACGCCCAACTAAATCATAGGTTATAGCCTTTTTTCCATATTTTTCATATTCTCGCTTCTTTGGATATTGCCCCCATAGGCAGAACCGCTTGGTTGCCTCTTTTCCCAATACCTTAATTACACGGTTGACCGTGTATGGAATGTCAAAGCCTTCTGAGTTCCAACCAGAAAGTAGATCAACGTCGTCAATAATATCTAAAAATGCTTCTAAAACTTCTTTTTCAGTTTCAAAAATAAAAGTATTGGGTATGTCACTTACCAATTCTCGTGCACGTTCAATAGTCAACGATTTTGGCGGTACAGCAAAACACACCATGGTATCCATCCATTGTAAATGCACTGCGATTGCAGTAATTGGCATAAATGCATCTTCTGGACTGGCGTAGCCAAGTTCAGGCGAAAAGTCAACTTCAATATCAAAGAACCCTGTATTTAAAGTTGGTGAATCATTGCCCAGGTAGTTATCTTCAAGACAACGAAATACTGGATTCACATCGCTCTCTAGTAATTTGTGACTACTATGGATGCGTTGTTCTTTCTGAAATTCCTTATACGTTTTACACAATACCCGACTAAGTGGTTTATCGTAAATGCTACGAAATTTCCCCTTGCTATCTGGGTAATAAAATAAATATTTTGCAGGATATTGCTGATACAATCTTCCTTTTTGTGGATGTCTTTCTACGACATAAATCGTATCGCTATCTTTGTTCCACATTGCATCTACATAAGACAAATGTTTTCTCCTAGATCAGTATAATTTTTAATAGAGCTACTAAATCAATGCTTACCAATAGTATGTAGTTTGCTAACATGCCCACGCTATTTCTTGTCCATGCTGTCCATGCATAGATGGCACATCCAGTTATCCACATTGGGTACAGTATCAGTAATGGGGGGTTTGGTACAGTTATTGCCATGGTTAATGCAGCGCCTATGCTAAGCGCCCATGCAATTACTTCTAGTATAAATCTTAGGGGCCAAGATGTATAATCGTTCTTGGCCCATTGATATGTTGCATCAATGTTTGATGCAATTTTGTTGAGGAAATCACTCCTCATCACGGCGATGAGACTGTCCACCAATATCAACAATAGTTTCCAGGTCATCAAATTCTCGCCATACTTGATCCCACCGATCTTTCTGTGAAATCTTGATTGCTTTCTTGATAACTGAAGGTTTTACTCCCAGTTCTTCCGCAACAGCTTTGATTGTCTCGTTAAGACCTTCTTGAAGAGCATCAATCTCTTGTAGAACGGTCATTCCTTCTGAAACAATTTGTTTAATTTTTGCTTGTTCGGGTGCGCCAAATACTTTTCCGGCCATAACATTTCTCCTTAGGTTAGATAGTATATCATAGATTCAACCAGGGTGCAACAATACAAAAATATAAAACGAAATTTATTTATCGTTTTATTGGAGTTCCAGTCATTAGCCCAGCATTACTATCCAAAGCATTGTCTGATGGGCTTTGTTTTTTTGGTGACATTTGCTTTGGTCTCTTCTTAGCCATTTTACCGGGTTTTCCAGCCGCAGTTTCCTTGCCCTTATTGGTCATTCCTGGATTTACTACGGTAGCAATACTTGCAGAGCTAGTAGCGCCAGCTGTTGCATCTTCCTTCACGCCGCGTAGGGACAATCTTTGTTTTAATTTTTCATCATTAAAGTGAGAATCTAGATATTCTTGATTTCCAATTAGACCTTGATTTTTAAGTTGTTTAGCATAGAACATATATTCTTCTAATGATCCTATACTGATACCTGAATCACTAACTTCTTGTTTTAACTCTGGCATAGTCTTGACCAATGCCAGCATATATAAAAATTCTTTGAGATTTTTAACATATCCAGCATCTTTTAAATCATAAGCAATTTCTCTTCCGCGCTTACCACCCCATTTAGATATTTCTCTTTCCCACCAAGCCTCAGGTCCTGTTATTCTAACGGCATCACTATTACCTATTCTTACACTCGTAAGAGAGTCTGGTTTGCTAACGTTTGGTTCGTTAAATCCTCTTTTTTGCATTTCATCTGCATAAATTTTATGTACAATAGGAGTTAATCCTTCGTTATAGCTATGAGTAGCGTATTTCATAAGTTCTAAAGTGTCAGTGAATTTGCTATTTTTTTCTATGTTACTTAACTTTTTTGCCATATCTAATAAATGACTGCTTGAAGCTTTAGCTAATTTTTCTGTCGCATATTCTACAAATCTTTCATACTCATCTAATTGTTCCTGAGGCGTAGATACTTCATTTACTGTGTTTTGACTAGATTTATTATTAATCTTTTTTATATAGTAACCATTTTTTGGTAGGGGACCATGGTAAGGGAACTTACCTATTTTACCATCCATAGTTTTACCTATTATATATTCTTTGCCGGGCAATCCTTCTAATTTAACAACAGTTCCAGTACCTTTTTTAGTACCAAAAAATCCATATTCAAACGTATCATCTACATTAAGTTCTTTTGCTTTTTTATGATCCACCACCCTTATTGAACCATCTGGATTTTTGTAAAATGTTTCTGCTGCATTTTGCAAGCTTTCATTTTCTTTCATTTTATTGTCATTTAGTTTAATAAGAGATTTATTAGCTAGATCGGCAATAAGTGATCCGCGTCCTTCTCCATTATCTGTACTGTAAAAGTACATGGCACGATTTCGTTTGCTATCATAGTATAAATTGGTGATGGTGTATATATTTCCAGTACTTTTGGAATATACCTGATCGCCCTTTTTAAATCGCCATTGATCTGGATTTTTGGCTTGTTGAATAGCCATATCTGCATGCATCTGTGATATTCTGCCTTTGATAGCGTTACCCAATGATTTATGAAAAGCCGCTAATTTTTTATCATCATTCTCAAACAATTCTGACATTCTCATTTTTTATTTCCTTAGTTTTTCACGTGCTGGGGTTGGGCTTACTGCATTAGTGTCAGATGGTTCTTGGCTTTTACTTCTCTTGGCTAATTCTTTGCTATCCGTTGGAATTGTTGCCATTGCTTGTAAAACCATCATATGCTCTACATCTGTGTATGGAAATGCCACATTATATTTTTCTATGAAACTTGCGCTATCCATATCTACTGGGTTTTTGCTAGACCCATCTGCCATGGCAGTAGCCATCCAAATTCTGTTTAGGTGATATGCACGATCATAACCACCAACGTCCCTGAGACGAGTAGCCCCTTGTCCAGCATCTGATAACCCTTTCGGCATTTTACCTCGTGGCTTTGCCTCGTTGATAAATTCTATAGCTCTCATATTAAAATTCCTAACATATTACTTTCGTGTATTTTTTGATTCAAGCAATCTGATAAAAGAACTCATTTGACGCTGAATGTCTTCTCCAACTGGAACACAATTTGGTACAGTCTTTCCATTTTTCTTTTTTACACCAACTCTCTTATAATTTTTCCAGCAAGAGCTTTCTTTTGTATTTTTTACATTTTCCGTAGCCGATCTATTCTTGATTGAATAGATCATCGCTTGTAGGTTATCTATTTCGGCAGATAGCTTATCTATATGTGAATCCTGATTGTTTAGCGTGGAATCTTGACGGCTGTCGGTCTTTTCAGCATGTTTAAGACTATGTATAATAAACTTGTCTAACGCCTCTTCATCTGAGTGACTTCCGGGGTATTGATTCTTTGCATATTTTATAATACTTAATATTTCTGGATCTTTTATGCTAGTATTATTGTGATTCACTTTGCTTTCATTAGCCGGTGTAGACCTGTTCAATATATCAGTGAGATTCATATTATATCCCCAACTTGTAAGAGTCTGTTTTGATATCTTCTTGAAACTGCTTGGCTAATCTCTTGCATAGGCGTATTCTTAGATTCTTATCAAAAATCTCTGTTACATCGCCATGCATTTCTTTTACTTTATAGAAATATTTACATGCATCCTTAACCATTGGCATCCACCGTGGTATATATTCTGCGTGATCATATTTTTCAGATTTCATTTTGTGTTTTATTTCCCTAGCAATAGGCATGAAGTGCTTCTTGTGTAAATAATCATCATCAATGATGTGCCAGTAAAGGTCATCTTCTAGCCGTTCTTTTTTTTCCTGTGGATCAACGTCATATCCCTCTTCTTTTGGGGCGTCTGGCGAAGCAAATGGCTGTTGGCTGAAAAACTCGTATAATTTCATTTTTTATTCCTATTACCAAGCACGGCAACTCCAATACTTAGCTTTCCAACGTGGCCCTGGGGTTTGACATTTATGTCTGGCCCTAAAACTCTTTCGTCTTGCTGGGTTTGATTTCTTTATTCTCATTTTCTTGTCACCAAAGTTTACCTTAACTACATTACCCTTTGGTCCACGAACATACACCTTACTTTTTTTAACATCACCAGACATTGGTTTTCCTAGTTGAACTTCCCTGCCTTGGTATTTGGCTTCTGATAAGGATTCTATATTGTAAGAATTATCTTGCAATATTCTTAACATATCATCATCGCCCTCAATTACTATGCCATCATCAGTGAATCCGACCACAGTGGTTTCTATAATTAGATCCTCAAGTTCAATATCAAAATTATCATCAATTTCAACATGTATTGAATCATTAAGATCATCAACTAAATCAATAAATTCGCGTATAGTTTTCATGTTGATCCTCAGTGATTATAATTTATGAACATGACTGCACCATTTAATTGTTGTACAGCACGTTGAACGACAGAACGACACCAAATAAAATTACCAGTGAAGTTGAAATAATTTGTGGTGGTGGTTGCAACTGGATTTACTAGATTATCGTATGTCACAGTTGTATTTACAACATTAAACCAGTCAGATTCTGATGGAGCAGATACTAATGTTGCTTGTGTTGTAAGTGTACCAACGAAATTTGGTGTGACAGTGTAAGTTACCGTGTGCAACCCATCGCTAGATCCATAGTAACCATCACCCTTTTGTGGCATTGATTTAAAAACGGAAGAACCGTCTGCTGCAAACGCAGAAGACGGTATAGAAACACTTGTTGCAGTGTTTGTTGTGGTAGAAGTGGGTCGTATTATAAATTCAAATTGCTTGCTAAACGCAGTCATTTACACTATCCTTGGAGATAGTGTATTTATCTTCGGCTCAGTTAATTTAAAAAACCTTTAAATTTAAAATATCAGCTACTTGTTTTTTCTACAACTAGTTCAGGTGTGGGATCGGTAGCAGTCACTTTGTTTATATAATTTATTACAAAAGAATCATTTTGTAC
>Ga0247723_1000383_pt1 | contig 30652 bp, 28 predicted proteins | sample MSEWelMarce5H_FC_FD_189079 | JGI IMG/M metagenome (GOLD analysis project Ga0247723, IMG submission 189079) | Subsurface sediment microbial communities from gas well in West Virginia, United States - MSEEL Well Study Marcellus 5H_FC | ecosystem: Environmental > Terrestrial > Deep subsurface >... | reverse complement strand
GCACAAAGAAATCTACGAAACAGAGTAATCTGAGCGTAGCTTTGAAGAAGAGACAAAGCTGTCTGGCTTTGCTGCTGCACCTGTTAAAAACGAGGGTTCTGCCATCGCTTATGACAATGCACAGGAAGCATTTACTGCACGTTACACTCACGAAACCATTGCGATGGGCTTTGCCATCACAGAGGAAGCTGTGGAAGATAACTTGTACGACAGCCTGTCTTCACGTTATACTAAGGCTCTGGCTCGTGGTATGGCTTACACCAAGCAGGTTAAAGCCGCTTATGTGTTGAACAACGCCTTCACAGGTGGCCCAACATACGGCGACGGCGTGGTGCTTTGCTCTACTGCTCACCCCTTGGTTTCAGGTGGTACTAACAGTAACACTCCTTCTACTCCTTCCGATTTGAACGAGACTTCTCTTGAGAATGCCGTTATTCAGATCGCTGCTTGGACAGATGAGCGTAGCTTGTTGATCGCCGCTAAGCCTAAGAAGTTGGTGATTCCACCTGCTCTGCAATTCGTTGCTACTCGTCTGCTTGAAACCGAACTCCGTGTTTCTACTGCTGACAACGACATCAACGCTTTGAAGAACAATGGTTCTATCCCTGATGGCTACTGCGTTAACCACTACTTGACAGACACCAATGCTTGGTTCCTGTTGACAGACGTGCCTAACGGTTTGAAGCACTTCATCCGTACCCCTATGAGCACTGGAATGGACGGTGATTTTGACACCGGCAACGTTCGTTATAAGGCTCGTGAGCGTTACTCTTTCGGTGTGTCCGACCCCCTCGGCATCTTCGGAAGCCCCGGCGCATAAGGCTTACGCCTTATTGAGAGGGCCCTTCGGGGCCCTTTTTCTTTTTCTAAACAACTGTGGCATATTACCTGTAACTAAGTCACAGGAAGAAAATTTAAAAAAGTCTAACAAACTTGTTGCACCCGAGTAAACACAGTGGTATAAACATGTTAACCCGGGCTTATCCGGTGTTCTGACAGTCCCGGCTGACGACATGCAGACAGAACACCCCAACTTGCATGTAAGGAATTATCATGGCACGCACTACGTTTCAAGGCCCAGTTCGTTCATTGGGCGGTATTTATCAACAAGGCCCAGCTACTGTTGTTGAAATCACAGCAAGCACCACATTAAGCCCAGAAGCTCATGGCGGTCGCATTATCTCTGTTGGCGGTTCTTTGGCAGCAGCAGTCACTTTGACTTTGCCAGCTATTAACGTATCAACTAACTCCACAACATCTGGCCCCGGTCAAGACCCTAGCACAGCCAACAACGAAGGCGTTGTTTACACCATTTGGGTTCCTACAACCATTTCTACTAGCTCGTTGAAGATTGGTACTAACGGTACTAACAAGTTCGTTGGTTCGGTAATTTCCGTGGACACAGATAGCTCGGACGCAGTAGTAGGTTTCACCGCTGGGGCTACCAACGACTTCATCAATTTGAACGGTACAACTACCGGCGGCGTTGCTGGCACATGGATTCAAATTGTGGCAATTGCTGCTAATAAGTACATGGTGACTGGAAATGTTCTTGGTTCCGGCACTGTTGCTACACCATTCGCAGATTCCTAATCAACTCAAGGGGCTTCGGCCCCATTTTTAAAGGAGATTGATTATGATGCAAACTGACGTTAAATCGGGCCACCTGAACAATTCAGGTTTTGTTGTATTAGGTCGCAATCGTCTTAAAGCTGTGTCTATGGTTGGTACAGCTACGGCTGGAACACTGGACATCTTTGACACGACGACTGCGCCTGTAGCGGCAACATACGAGCGGGCGGGCACTCTTATTACTGTTACTAAAAGCGCTCACGGTCTACAGACTGGAAATGTAGTTGGCCTTACGTTTGCAACAGCAAGTGGGTCATCTGGCACAAACGGTAACTACACAATCACACGTACAGGCGCAAACACTTTTACAGTTACAGACATTAACTCTGGAACTATTGCCGCCGGAACAGTAGCAGCATACGCATCTTTGTGGCTTGCTAGTTACGATACCGGTGCGTCTGACTTGTTTGGTAATTTTGCTTTAATCCCCGGAGAAGGTATTCTGGCAAAAAATGGTATTTACTTAAGCATGAGTAATTTGCTTTCCGCAAATATTTACTATGGCTAAGAGTCCAGCATGGCAGAGGAAAGAAGGCAAGTCCGAGAAGGGCGGCTTGAACGCCAAAGGCCGAGCCTCCGCAAAAGCGCAAGGTATGAACTTGAAGGCTCCCCAGCCCGAAGGCGGCTCCCGGCGCGACTCTTTCTGTGCGAGGATGGGCGGGATGAAAAAGAAGCTAACCTCTGCCAAGACCGCCAACGATCCGGATTCACGGATCAACAAAGCTCTTAGAGCATGGAATTGCTAACATGGAACTGATGGTTTGGAACGTAATACTCTCCTTTGCATCAGCACTGCTGTTGTTCTGGGTAAAGGTGTCTCACGATGAAGTGAAACGCCTGAGTATTCTTTTGAGCAAAACTCGTGAAGAGAATGCCGAGAAATACGTGACCAAGGCCGATGTTCACAACGACATTAACCGAGTGCTGGCCAGATTGGATCGTCTTGAAAGCAAGATAGACGACTTTATGAAGGAGCATCGCAGTGCCCTCAGTTAGTAAGAAACAACATAATTTCATGGCAGCGGTGGCTAACAACCCAGCGTTTGCTAAGAAAGCAGGCGTCCCACAGTCCGTGGGCAAGGAATTTAACCAAGCGGACAAGGGCCGCAAATTTGCAAAAGGTGGCGACACTATGGCTAAAAAAAGATTCTGAATTTGATGACGACGTTGCTACGGTAAAACGCGCTTTGTATAAACAACCGGGCGATGCAGCACTTTATAGCCGTGAACGCGGGCTTCGCCCCGGTATGGCGCGTCGTCGTCTTGAAGAACGCGGTGTTGATGTTCGGGCTCTGGCTGCTAATGAGGCAAATCCAGAGGATCTTGGTAGTTACAAAAAAGGTGGAAAAGTGAAACACGAAGACGTAAAAATGGACAAGAAGATGATGCAAAAGGCCGTGAACAAACACGAAGGCCGTTTGCACAAAGGCGCAACCATGACTAAGCTGGCTAAAGGTGGCATGGCTGCATCCAAAATGGGTTCGGTTAAAACCTCTTCTAGCCGCGATGGTATTGCTACTAAAGGCAAAACCAAGGGCACAATGATTGCCATGAAAAATGGTGGGAAGTGCTAAGCCATGAAAAAATACGCTGAAGGTGGTGTGTACACCGCTGAAATGGGCCAGCCACCTACTGACCCAGAAGGCGCACCACCAACTAAAAAACCTGCGGCTAAGCCTGCGCCTAAGAAGACTGCGCCTCCAAAAGACACAGTGTTCCGCGAAGGTATGCCAGTTCCACAAGACAAGGATGGCGCATCTGTAAGTAAGCCTAAAAAGCTAGCTTCTGGCGGCGTTACTCGTGCAGACGGTATTGCTCAGCGTGGTAAAACACGCGGAAAGATGTGCTAAATTATGATGCCAAGCCGTGGAATGGGAGACATGCTCCCCTCTAAAATGCCTAAAGGCGTGAAAAAAGCACGCCGGGATGACACTGACTTTACTCAGTACAAAGAGGGTGGCAAAGTCAATGCTGCTGGCAATTACACCAAGCCCGGTCTTCGTAAGAGGATTGTGTCTCAGGTAAAGTCCGCAGCAACCCACGGTACAGGCGCGGGCCAATGGTCAGCCCGTAAAGCCCAATTTGTTGCTAAGAAGTACAAAGAAGCTGGTGGGGGTTACAAAGATTGAAAGCTCCTCAAAAATCGCTCAAGGATTGGGGTGACCAGAAATGGCGCACTAAGTCTGGAAAGCCGTCGAGTAAGACGGGGGAGCGGTATTTACCTGAGAAAGCTATTAAGTCTTTGACACCCGCCGAGTATGCAGCTACAACTCGTGCTAAACGTGCTGGTAAAGCATCTGGAAAACAATTTGTGGCGCAGCCCAAAACTATCGCAAAGAAAACGGCAGGATTTAGATGACCACTACCGGCTCAACACTTTTCAACATGGAATTCACGGAGATTGCCGAGGAAGCATGGGAGCGTGCGGGCCGTGAAATGCGCACAGGCTACGACTTACGTACAGCTCGTCGCTCTATGAACCTGATGACTATTGAGTGGCAGTCTAAGGGCATTAACATGTGGACGATGGAGCAGGGGATCATTAACTTGACCCCCGGTTTGGCCACGTATGCACTGCCGACTGACACCATTGATTTGTTAGAACATGTAATCCGCACTGGGTCTAACACTGCATCTACGCAAGCGGACTTAACCATTTCACGCATTAGCGTCTCTACTTATGCAACTATTCCAAACAAGCTTAGCCAAGCTCGCCCAATTCAAGTCTGGATTCAAAGACTTTCTGGCGAAACTAACCCAACCAATTCGGTCTTGGTGGGCGCAATTACGGCGACGGACACCACAATAACGCTTAACACCGTAGTGGGTTTAGCTGGCTCAGGGTTTATGCGTCTGGGCACTGAAGATATTTACTACACGTACGTATCAGGGAATACCCTAGGTGGTGTATTCCGTGGCCAGAACAACACAACAGCCGCCGCTCAGACAGATGGCACTGCGGTGTTTGTACCCCAGCTTCCAGCGGTAACAGTCTGGCCTACCCCTGATAACACTACCCCGTACCAATTTGTGTACTGGCGTTTGCGCCGAGTGCAAGACGCTGGCGCTGGTGTGGAAACAGCAGATATGAACTTCCGCTTTTTGCCTGCTTTGGTAGCTGGTTTGGCGTACCATATCGCTGTAAAGACACCTGATTTAATGCCCCGCATCGAGATGCTCAAGCAGATGTACATGGAGACATTTGAGATTGCGGCGGGGGAAGACCGCGAAAAAGCTCCGCTTCGCCTTGTTCCTAGGCCAATGTTTATTGGAAGTGGCGGGGGCTACTAATGGGAAATAGATTTGCATCCGGCAAGATAGCGATTGCTGAATGTGATCGCTGTGGGCAGCAGTTCAAGTTAAAAGCACTTAGGACTGAAATCATTAAACAGCGTAAGTATGAGCTGTTAGTTTGCCCTGAGTGCTGGGATCCCGATCAGCCACAGTTGATGTTAGGTACGTTTCCAGTAGATGATCCACAGGCCCTGCGAAATCCCCGCAAGGACACAACGTATGTAACTTCTGGCGTAAACGCTAACGGTAATTTGTCAGGTGGTTCACGAGATATTCAATGGGGCTGGAACCCGGTTGGCGGGTCTAGATTTTTTGATGCAGCTTTAACGCCAAACTACTTGGCATTAGCCGCACAAGTTGGTACAGTAACGATACAAATAGGAGCTTAAAATGGCATACACACGATCAGCCGACGGCATTGCTAAAAAAGGCAAGACCGAGGGCAAAAACTATGGTGATAGCGGCCCTACCGCTAGCATGATGCACGGCGGAAAAGGTAAAGGTAAAGGTAAAACCAATGCCGATATGAAGACTATGGGTCGTAACTTGGCGAAGATTGCCAATCAGAAACGAGGTTAATCATGGCTACATACAGCAAAAAACTGATGGGTAAAGAAGTTGGCGATGCCAAAGTCTATGCCAAACCCCACACCATGACTGGCAAAGAAGTTAAAGCTTCTACTAACCCCGGTTCTGGCCCTGACCATAGTGATGCCAATACAGTCAATATGTCTGTAGGTAACATCTCTCGTCGCCCCCAACCAGCAGCTAAAACTTCTGGTATCAAAGTGCGCGGTACAGGCGCGGCTACCAAAGGCTTGATGGCACGAGGCCCGATGGCATGAACTACACCGAGCTTGTCACGCAGGTAGGTGATTACTGCGAGAACTCTTTTCCAACTGACAACATGAATGTGTTCATTCGTCAGGCGGAGCAGCGCATCTACAACACGGTGCAGATTGCTAACTTGCGAAAGAATGTGACAGGCGATTTAACTGTGGGTAATAAGTATTTGGCTTGCCCATCAGACTTTTTATCTACATACAGTCTAGCGGTGTACCCATACATTAGCACGACAGCCACTGGAACATCCACTCAATTTACTATCGTAGTAGCAAGCGCTACAGGCATTGCTGCGGGTCAGGCTGTGAGCGGTACAAACATTCCAGCAGGCACTTATGTTCGCGCAGTATCCGGAACAACTGTGACTTTGACGCAGGCCAATAGCGGGGCTGTATCCGGCGCGGTAATTTTCCAAGGCGATTACTTGTTCTTGTTGAATAAAGATGTGAATTTCATTCGTGAAGCATATCCAAACACAGCAGGGCGTTCAGAGCCAAAACACTACGCTATTTTTGGCCCTCAGTCTAATGATGTAAATGAATTGTCATTCATTGTTGGCCCCACACCAAACTTAGCTTACAAAGCCGAGCTGCATTATTACTACTACCCTGAGTCCATTGTTACTGCTGGTACTACATGGCTTGGTGATAACTTTGACTCTACGCTTTTGTATGGCACTATCTGTGAAGCTCTGATGTATATGAAGGGTGAACAAGATATGATTACAGTTGCCCAGCAACGTTATGTACAAGCAATTGCTTTGCTTAAGAACTTGGGTGATGGTAAGCAGCGCATGGATGCGTACAGAGATGGACAAGTTAGGGTACAAGTATCATGAGCATTCTTCAAACTGCAACCACAAGCTTCAAAGTAGAACTGCTTCAAGCGGTTCACAACTTTGGCCCTACGTCACCAAATACATTCAAGATTGCTTTGTATACAGGTAACGCTGACATTAATGCAGACACTACTGTCTACACAACTACAAATGAAGTTTCAAGCAGTGGTACGGGCTACACGGCTGGTGGTAATACGCTGGTTATTTCTGTGTCCCCTACATCTGGCGCTAACCAAAGCGCAGTGCCAACTGCGTATATTTCGTTTAGTAATACAAGCTGGACAAATGCAACATTTACAGCCCGCGCTGCGTTAATTTATAACGTGACACAAGGCAATAAATCTGTTGCGGTCTTGGACTTTGGCTCAGACAAAACCGTCAGCAATGACACTTTCCAAATCATCTTCCCAACGCCCGATGCAAACAGCGCTATCGTGCGCATTTCTTAAGGACTTATCATGGAATTCAGTTCAGCAAAAGACACAGTAACAGCGGGCTTGGTTGCAAACCCAAAAAGTGGCGATGGCGCATCTGCTGGTGGTGTATTCACCGTTACTTGCGTAGGCTCTGATGGCGTTGAAAAATGGTCTGACACATTCCACAATTTGGTTGTGAATGAAGGTCTGCAAGACATGAACTCCAAGTACTTTAAAGGTTCTGGCTATACAGCGGCTTGGTACTTAGGTTTAGTTGAAGGCCCCGGCTCCGGTACAACATACGCTGCTGGCAACACTTTGGCTACCCATGCAGGTTGGACAGAATTGACAGCCGGTACAGCATACACAGGTAATCGCAAGGCCGTGACGTTTGGTACTGCCACAACTGCGGATCCTTCTGTAATTGACAACTCTGCTTCCCCCTCGTCTTTTGCAATGTTGGTTAACGGCACAGTAGTCGCTGGCGCATTGCTGTGTTCAGTAGCTTCGGGTACTTCAGGTGTGTTGTTCTCTGCTGGTGACTTTACCGGTGGCGATAAAACCGTTGATAACGGCGACACTTTGAATGTTACATATTCGTTCTCCCTCGACGCAGCCTAATAGGTAGCGCGGTGTTTGGAGATGTTACTTTTGCCCAAGCACCTTTCGCCGCTTTAGGCGGGGCTACACTCGTTTCATCGGTAAGTGAGTCTGCTGTAGCAAATTCTTCAATCTCAGCGGAGAGCTTCTTTGGCGGGACAGTATCTGAAACTGCTACGGGCACGGCTTCATTTGTTAGTGCAAACAACATTCTTACCGCAATAGCAGCGGCAGCGGCTACTGCAACAGCAACACAAAACTTTGCGGCGTCTACGTTGTTAGCTTCGCAGCAAGAAACGGCGACTGGCTCTAGCGCCCAAACTGCAACTGCAACAATGGTGGCCACCCAAGCGGAATACGCTACAGCAACGGATTCTCAATCCGCTGTTTCTACGTTAGTAGCAGCTATTGCTGAATCTGCTTTAGCTGCTGACTCTTCTGTTGCTGGCCTACTAATATCGGTATCAATTGCAGAAGCTGCAAATGCAACGGCAACTCAAACTACCAGCGTTTCTTTTAACACATCTATAGAAGAAGCTGTTAGCGCAATTGCTTCGGTCTCTGTAATTAAAACTGTTAACGCAACTGTGACGGGTATTCAACTTTATGTGTATGTTGGGGACGTGCTTGTCTGGGTTGTAATAGATGACAGCCAGACTCCAAACTGGCAAAATATAGACAATACGCAAGGCTCAGGTTGGGTTTCAATTGCTAACTCTCAAACCCCCGGTTGGAACGACATACCGTCGTAAGGATTAAAAATGGCTTTAGTATTAAAAGATCGGGTTAAAGAAACGTCTACAACGGCTGGCACGGGCACACTGACGCTTGCTGGCGCTGTTACGGGGTTTCAAGCATTCTCCGCAGTTGGTGACGGCAATTCAACTTATTACGCAATTGTAGATTCCGGCTCCGGAGATTGGGAAGTTGGTATTGGTACATACACAGCCTCTGGCACAACTTTGTCACGTACAACCGTATTGTCATCAAGCAATAGTGGCTCGTTAGTTACATTTGGCGCGGGCAGTAAAGATGTATTTGTTACCTATCCATCTAGTCGGGGAGTGTGGCTGGACAGTGCAGGTAATGTGTTAGTTCAATACGAGTTCAACACAATTAACGCTACGACTGCCAATCTTACAACCGCAAACCTTACATCCGGCACAATTTCTACCCTTCCAACTAGCAATACAGACATTGTTAATAAGCAGTACGCTGATGCTATTGCCTCTGGTATTCACTTTCATGAAGCGGTGGAATTGGCAACGACCGCAGCTCTGCCAGCAAACACCTACAACAATGGAACATCTGGGGTGGGCGCAACACTGACAGCAAACGCTAATGGCGCTTTGTCTGTGGACTCAACGCTGACTGTTGTCAATAATCGCGTCTTAGTTAAAAACGAAGCCGCTGGCGCAAATAACGGTGTATACACTGTGACGCAAGTTGGCTCTGCTGGAACGCCTTACATCCTAACTCGCGCTACAGACTTTGACACAGCAGGTTCTGGAGTTGACCAAATTGACGAGGGTGACTTTTTCTTGGTTACGGGCGGTACGGCCAACGCTAATACTGCTTGGGTGCAACAGACTCCACCTCCTATCGTAGTTGGTACAACAGCGCTTGTTTTTCAACAGTTTGCCGCGCCGATTACCTACACGGCTGGTACTGGACTTAACGAGTCCCCCGCCTACACATTTAATATCGCCAACACTACGGTAACAGCCGCCACATACGGTTCGGCTTCTGCGGTTCCTGTGTTTGCAGTAAATGCCCAAGGCCAATTAACTTCTGTAACAAACACAAGCATAGCAATCAATGGCTCTGCGGTAACAGGAGCCATCTCCGGCCAAGCTGGGTCTGTGGCAAATGCGCTGACGTTGGGTACATACCTGACCGGCACAAGTTTTAACGGCTCTGCTGCTGTAACAGCAACCGTTGATGCCACATCTGCAAACACAGCCTCTAAGGTTGTAGCCCGTGACGCTTCTGGCGATTTCTCTGCTGGAACAATCACAGCGACTCTAAGCGGTGCGGCTACAAGCGCGACTACAGCCACCAACATTGCTAGTGGTGCGGCTAATCAAGTTGTTTATCAGTCTGGTTCCGGTACAACCGCATTTGCTACAGCTCCTACTGTTACTGGAAGTGTGCTGTCTTGGAATGGCTCTGCGTTTGCGTATACAACCACAATTGCTACGGCCACATCTGCAACAAGTGCAACAAGTGCAACTACTGCTACTAACCTTGCAGGCGGAGGTGCTGGACAGATTCCTTACAACACAGGTTCCGGTGCAACAGCATTCTTGGCGGCTGGTACGTCTACGTATTTGCTTCAGTCTAATGGCACATCAGCGCCTTCATGGGTTGCGGCTCCTGCGGCGGCAAATAACGGCACTCTTACAATGGCTGTGTCTGGTACAGGCCTGTCTGGTTCCGCTACGTTTACAGCCAATCAAGCGGGCAGCTCAACATTTACTGTTACCTCAAACGCAACAAGCGCAAATACTGCCTCGGCAATTGTTGCCCGTGATGGTTCAGGTAACTTTACTGCCGGTACGATTACAGCGTCTTTAACCGGAAACGCATCTGGATCAGCGGCTACATTTACAAGCACCTCTCAAAACTCGCAATTCAATTCAATTGGCGTGGGTACAGCAGGATCGGGCACTGCTGGTGAAATTCGCGCAACCAATAACGTAACTGCGTACTACTCAGACGACAGACTTAAAACACGTTTGGGCGTCATTGAAAACGCACTGGCCAAAGTTAAGACACTCGATACTTTTTACTACGAAGCTAATGACACAGCGCAGGCTTTAGGGTACAAACCTGTACGTGAAGTTGGTATTTCAGCGCAACAAGTTCAGGCTATCATGCCTGAAACGGTGGCCCCAGCGCCAATAGACGATCAGTATTTGACGGTTAGATATGAACGTTTAGTTCCATTATTGCTTGCCGCGATTAAAGAACTTGAAGCAAAAGTTGCCTTACTTGAGGCGAAAGGATAATCATGACTACTGGGGCTACCACACTACTTAGCTTGTCACTGCCGGTTGAAGGCGAGCTTGACGGCACATGGGGCGATGTTGTTAACTACGGCATTACTAATTATTTAGATATTTCTGTTGCGGGTACATTAACACTAAACGGCGACGGGGCAGTTACGCTGGCAAATACTGTCGGTGATGCGGTTGGAACCAACATTGGCTCAACTACAGCGCAATACGCCGTCATCAAAATTACGGGTACGCTAACCACAACCAAAATTGTTACCGCTCCCAGCACAAGCAAAACCTACATTGTTGATAACGCGGCCACGGGCGGTACAGTAACATTTAAAGCGGCTGGTCAAACTGGAATATCTGTAGCAGTAGCCGAAAAGTGCACGGTCTATTACAACGGTACTGACTACGTTAAGGTGGCATCCAGCGTAACAGATGGCGTATCAACAATTAGTTTTGGCTCTACCGGTTTAACTCCCGCCACAGCAACGTCAGGCGCGGTTTCAGTTGCAGGAACCTTGGCAGTTGCTAATGGTGGTACAGGCGTCACAACCTCTACTGGTACAGGTAATACGGTTCTTTCTGCAAGTCCAACCTTTACTGGAACGCCTCTTGCTCCTACAGCGTCTACTGGAACAAACACAACCCAGCTTGCCACAACAGCATTTGTGCAAGCCCAAATTGGTGCTATTGCTGCTGGTGTTTCATCGTTTAGTGCGGGATCAACAGGGCTGACTCCATCTACCGGCACAACAGGCGCGGTAACTTTAAGCGGAACTTTGGCTACGGCTAATGGTGGTACAGGAAACGCAAACGGTACGGTTGCAAAACTGGCCACAACAAACTTTAGTATTGAAGAGTCTGGCGGTAAGTTGGTATTTAAATACGGCGCTACTACAATTGCCAGCATGGATAGCAGTGGTAATTTAACTACTATTGCAAACGTTACAGCTTACGGTACACCATAAGGATTACACATGGCACTTAATGCTTCTGGCCCCATCAGCCTTGGTGGAGCAACATCAGGACAGTCAATTAACATTGAGTTGGGGCAATCGGCTACAGCGCAGGTATCTTTGAACGACACAAATGTTCGGTCATTAGCGGGCGTTGCATCTGGCGCTATTGTGATGCCTACCAACTTTTACGGAAAATCTACTGCCACATCATCTGGTATGTATTGGATTGGTACAAGTGCTTCGGATCAAGCTGAAGATTTAAGTCAATTTACAGGTACGTATGTCGTGCCTGCTGGCATTACGTCATTAAGTGCAGTTTGTATTGGTGCTGGCGGTAACTATCAATCCCCCCAGTACAGAGCATCTGGAGGTGCACTTGCTTATGGAACTTTTGCGGTAACACCGGGTGAAACGCTGACTGTTACTGTTGCAAATATGGTTGCCGCTAGTGCGGGTGGCGGCATATCTTCTATTAAACGTGGTGCAACAACTTTGATTGGCGCTTATTCAGCATTCAAAGACGGCACAGCAGGGACTGTAATTGCAGGAACAGGCGGTTCTGGCGGTGCTGGTGGTACTTCTTTTGATATTGGTGGTGGTAATTATGGTATAGGTGGCGGTGGTGGCGCGGGTGGATACTCTGGTAATGGCGGCGCTGGCGGTGATGCGGCTAATACAGGCATAGACCCCTCTAATGGTTACGCTGGCTCAAATGGAAACGGCGGCGGCGGCGGTGGTGGCGGCGGCCCCGGCTTTAATGGTGGTTGGGGCACCAGAGGTGGCGGTGCCGGTACTGGGCCTTTTGGTGCTGGTAGTAGCGGTACTGGCGGAGCTGGAGGTGACGGTATTGGAGGAACTTCTAACGCTGGTAATGGAACGTCAGGATCCGGCGGCGGCACAGGGCTTACTTACGGTGCATATTTTGGTGGCGCTGGTGGAGGCACATTGAGCGTCATTGGCCCCGGCGCAGTGCGCATCATTACTGAAGGTGGCGCATACCCAACAGGATTGCCTCAAATTACAAATGAAGCTCTTATTACAACCACAGGTGCGGGGACTTGGACTGTTCCAGCAGGTGTAACTTCTGTTTCCGTCTGTTGTATGGGTGGTGGTGGTGGTGGAACACGATCAGACAGTACTGCGGGCGGCGGCGGCGGCGGTGGAATGCGTTGGTATAACAATCTAACAGTGACCCCCGGCGCTACTATCAATCTTACAGTTGGTGCTGGTGGTGTTGGTACGCAAGGATCTCCAACTGCTGGTGGCAATACTTGGTTTAATGGAACGTCGACTGCTAACGCATCTGTCTGGGCTGGTGGCGGCGGTATAACAAGTGCTCCGTTTGGCGGCGCTGGTGGTACGGGCTCGACTGTTGGTGGTTCTATTGGCGGAAATAACGGCGGTAGTGGCGGCCCATACACTTCTGCAAACGCTGGCGGCGGTGGCGGTGCGGCTGGATTATTTGGCAATGGCGGCGATGGCGCAAATGGCTCTGGCGGTAGTGGTTCGTCTTCTACAGGTGGTGGTGGTGGTGGTGGGTATTGGAGTAGTGGTCAAGCAACTGGAGGCGGTGGCACAGGCCCATACCCGGGTAAAAATGGTGTTGGTGGAACAGATAACACTTCCGGACGCGCAACTGGCGGAGGTTTTTATTTTACTTCAGGCTCTGGAGTTAGCCTTGTAGTTGGCTACTCAGTAATAAGACCAGCGCTTAACGGTGATGGCGGCTGGGGCGGTGGTGGTGGCGGAGGAGAGGATGCTGGAACTGGTGGAAGCGCTGGTACTGGCGGCCAAGGCTGGATTCGCATTATTTGGCCCGGCACTGCGCGCACATTCCCAAGCAAGTGTGGTCAATAAATGAAAGACTGGGCTGAAGCATTCATTGCGGCAGCCTGTATGGTGGCCTTCGTGATCTTTGGCACGTACATGATTGCGTGGAGTTGGGGTTAGCCCATGAGTGACGAAAAATTAAACGCCAATTCAACGTTAGACAAAGTGCTCGGCTATGTAGATAGCCCGTTCAAACTGTTTGCAATCCTTGTTATGGGAGTTGTTGCGTTTGTGGGGTATATGTTTTGGCAAAACCAATCGTTTCTAATCTCTGCGTACCAAGAGCAGAAGAGGATGCCAAGTATTCACGAAGAGCGAGTTGACGATGCGGCCTCTGTGTTGTTTAAGCATACTGATGCTAAGTTTGTTGCTATCTTTAAAGTCAATCCAATTCTAGGCACTCGGGTGCTGTACCGGCTCTACACCAAGGATGGACGCAGTAAAGATATGGAAGGTTTGGATGTTGGTCTGTTTACGTCTAACCACGCAAATAACAATGATGTTGTAAAACTAATGGCAGGGGATGTTCCTTGCAGTCAGTACCTACGCCCACAAAGTGAATTGGGCATTTGGTACATAGCGCAGGGCGCTAACTACACTTGCCGTATATCTGTGCCGCCTGACCGCAGTCGGTTCATTGGGCAGATTACAGCAGGGTGGGCCGCTCAACCAGACAACATGGAACACATCATTTCAATGATGGACATTGCAGCAACCATGCTGACTAAACGAGGTAACTAATGGCACAGTTTGAACCAGCTTTTGAACAGATGATTAGAGACGAGGGCGGCTACGTCCTACATGAAGTGCCCGGCGATACAGGCGGGATGACCTACGCTGGTATTGCCCGTAATAAGAACCCACAATGGAATGGCTGGCCTTTGGTTGACAAAAAGGAGTTTGGCGGCTCTCTTACGCCTATGGTGCGGGAGTTCTACCGCATTGAGTTCTGGGACAAGATGCGCGGGAATGAGATTTCAAACCAAGACGTAGCCAACTCTATCTTTAACTTTGGTGTCAACGCAGGCATGGGCATGGCGGTCAAGCTGGCGCAGTTGGTTGTGGGCGCTACTCCTGATGGCGGTATTGGCGCTAAAACCATCGAGAAGCTCAACCAAATTACAGACGGACAGCGGTTCAAAGAATCCTATGCCCTAGCTAAGATTGCCCGTTACGTTGAGATATGCAACAAAAACCCCGTGCAGGTTAAGTTTCTTAAGGGTTGGATTAACCGCACATTGAAAGGTCTAGCATGAGCTTACTAGCCGTTGGATCAATCATTGAAGCTGTTGGTAAGGTTGCAGGCGACCTGATTACCACCGACAAAGAAAAGATGGAGATGGAGATTGAGCAACGAAAGCTTGATCTTGAAGAGAAGCGCATCGACCAAGCTACAGACCTAGCGCAGATTGAGGTCAACAAGATTGAAGCTATGTCATCCAATGTGTTTGTTTCTGGCTGGAGGCCAGCGATTGGATGGATTGGCGTAGCGGCTATGGGCTATCAGTTTTTGCTGTATCCGCTGTTTCAGTGGTGCTGGAAATACTTGCAAGCTATGGGCTGGGTTCCTATTGGTATGGATCCCCCGCCAGTACTGGACGCAGACCAGCTATGGGTGATATTATCAGGCATCTTGGGCATTGCCGGTATGCGTTCTTTTGAGAAGACCAAAGGCGTTGCCAGCAAATAAAGGTCATCCATGCCTCTCAAAAAACTAACACTGAAGCCGGGTGTAAACAAAGAAAACACCAGATATACCAATGAGAACGGTTGGTATGTGTCCGACAAGATGCGGTTTCGGCAAGGTACGCCTGAGAAAATTGGCGGCTGGGTACGTATTTCTGCGTATACTTTTGTAGGTGTGTGCCGTTCTTTGTGGAATTGGATCACGCTTGCAGGCTTAAATTTAATTGGCGTTGGAACTAATTTAAAGTTTTACATTAACCGTGGTGGCCAATACTTTGATATTACGCCCATCCGCGCCAGCAGCACAATTAACAATAACCCGTTTGTAGCTACAAATGGTTCAGCAACTATCACTGTTACAGACACGGCTCATGGTGGAGTAACGGGCGACTTTGTGACGTTCAGCGGAGCCGTAGGTCTTGGTGGAAATATTACAGCAACGGTCTTAAATGCCGAGTATCAAATTACAGTAATTGGCGCTAATAGTTACACGTTTACAGCATCTGCAACGGCAAACTCTACCGATGCGTCAGGATCTCCCGGCGGTGGAGCTTCTGTTGTGGCCGCTTATCAAGTAAATGTTGGCCCACCATACGCAATTCCTACGGTTGGCTGGGGCGCTGGCCCTTGGGGTCTTGGTACATGGGGTAACGGCACTTCATCAGTTATTTCAATTCGCATCTGGAATCAGCAAAACTTTGGCGAAGACTTAGTTTTTGGCCCTCGTGGTGGGGCGCTTTATTACTGGGATGCTACAAACGGAGTAACTACTCGCGGCGTATTGGTGTCTAGTCTGGGTGGGGCTGTTGATGTTCCGCTAATGCAAAACTTCATGATTATTTCGGACGCAAGTCGGTTTGTGTTTGCGTTTGGAACTAATGATTATGGCGGTTCAACTAAGAACCCCATGTTAATTCGCTGGTCAGATCAAGAATCTGTGGTGGATTGGTCTATCTCCGCTACTAACCAAGCTGGCAGTGCGCAGTTATCGCACGGTTCTGAGATTGTTACCGCAGTGCAAACTCGTCAAGAAATTGTAGTTTTTACTGATTCAGCTCTGTATTCACTTCAGTATCAAGGGCCCCCAGTCGTTTGGAGCACCCAGCTTTTAGCTGATAACATTTCTATTATTGGCCCCAATGCAGCTGTTGCGGCATCTGGTGTTGTGTACTGGATGGGCGTAGAAAAGTTCTATAAATACGATGGCCGTGTTCAAACTTTGCGCTGCGATCTTAAGCAATACATTTTCCAAGACATTAATTTAGCTCAAGCCGAACAGGTTTGTTCTGGAACTAACGAAGGGTTTAACGAAGTCTGGTGGTTCTATTGTTCTGCTGGTAGCAATGAAATAGACTTATACGTAACGTACAACTACTTAGAAGACGTATGGGCATACGGCACAATGGGCCGGACAGCTTGGCTTGATTCTGGTCTTCGCACTTATCCAATAGCGGCCACATACAGCTATAACATAGTTGACCATGAGAATGGCACTGACGACAACGTTACAGGAACGCCCGTAGCCATTAACGCAATTATTGGCTCTGCTGAATTTGACATTGACGACGGCGATCACTTTGGTTTTGTGTGGAGGATGCTCCCCGATATTACGTTCCGAGGCTCAAGTACCGAGTCTCCAAACGTGACCATGACTTTAATCCCTATGCAAAACTCAGGCTCTGGGTACAACGATCCCATCTCTTTGGGTGGCAATTCAAGCGCTACGATTACGCGCACGGCCACTGCTGTTATTGAGCAGTTTACGGGTCAAGTTTACGTCAGGGTGCGTGGCCGCCAAATGATTCTTCAGGTTGAGTCCAATCAGCTTGGATGCGCTTGGCAGTTAGGCAGCCCGCGTATTGACATCAAACAAGACGGTCGCAGGGGTAACTCATGATTGTTACTTCTGAGTTTGAACTCAACCAAGTCGCTGCGCCTAACTTGCCGCTGGCCCCTATTCAATACAACGAGCAGTATCAGAATCAACTAAACAACGTGCTTCGTTTGTATTTCAACAGGGTCGATGCTATTTTAGATCAGCTAAAGACCGAAGACATAATCTCACCGCTCACAAACTACACAGTAACTACACTACCCAGCGCAGTCACTTCAGGCAAAGGTGCTCGGTCTTTTGTAACAGATGCTTTAGCTCCTACGTTTGGAGCAACCGTTGTGACTGGCGGGGCTATTGCTGTACCCGTGTACTCTGACGGAACGAATTGGAAGGTTGGATAATGGCAATCTCAGACCAACAGATATTTGACTGGTTCTTGGCCAATCCCGAAGCGGATGACGCCACTATTGCCGCTACGATGGATCAGTTTAGTCTGAACCCAGAAGACATTGCCCGCGCTACAGGTTCTGATATTGGCGACGTACAGTCTCGTTATGAAGCCGTAACCCCCACTACTACCGCCCCAACAAACGACTTAGCTGCTGTTACTCAGGGTAACAACGTAGTCTTAGAAGACACTTCGGATACCTACATACCCCCCACTGGGATTGCCACTCTTGCACCGACTACGCAAGTTGCGGATGCAACTCAAACTCAAGTTGCGGATACAACTCAAAATCAAACAGTTGCAGATGTTGTTGCCGACACTGCTAATACAACTCAAGCCGCTGATACAACTCAAACCCAAACTCAAGCCGCTGATACAACTCAAGCCGCTAATACAACTGCGGCTAACACGGTCACGTACAACGATGGTACAACCTACGACGCTACTCAACTTAGCACGCTAACCAATCAAATTATTGATCTAACCGATGCACTGGGCGTAGATAAGTCTTGGAAAGGCGATGCACTAAAAGCTGGTGATAACGCAAACATTGGTTTTGATGCGGCTACCGGCAAACAAATTCTTGGTACTGACACCATTACAAACAAGCAGCAAATTGCGCTTGATATGGCGGCTAACTTAAACAACGCTAAGGTTACAAGCCTAGACCAGATTGGTATGGGCGACATCAAAGGCGACGTTACTGCTAGAGCTGATGTTGATGAAAACGGTAACCCTACAGGTACGTACTCAAAGCTCGATACCAAAACTGGGCAATACGTCCCTGCCGATGCAAATGACATTCGCACTGTAACTACTGGCGACGGTGAAAATCAGCAACAAACTATTGTTGCTACCGGCATAACGGGTCAAGGTTTAATTAATAAAACTACGGGCCAAGCTATTGGCGACGGCTCTGGAACAATTGGTAGCACCTACACGGGCGATGGAGCGACGGACTATAAAATTAAAATTGATCCAGCTACGGGACTGCCAATTTTTTACACCGTTGGGCGGTCTACTAATGACCTAGCTAACCTAATGGAAGACCTCGGCCCAATTGCGCAGATTGGTTTAGCTGTAGCTACAGGTGGTTTGTCTATACCCCAGCAAATCGCCGCTAACATGGCTGTGCAAGTGCTAAGCGGTAAAGATATTGGTGATGCAATTAAAGGCGCTGCGGTTAGTTATGTAGGCGCACAGATTCCCGGCATGGACTTCATGACCGAAGGCGCTTCGTTTATCAAAGACTTAGGGCTATCACCCGAGCTTACAAGCACTCTGACCAAAGGTCTACAAAACGCTGCAACTTCTACTGTTGGTGCAGTGCTTACGGGTCAAGATGCTGGCCAAGCGTTTATAAAAGGTTTTACTACCGGCGGGATTAACGGCGCTGTTAACTCGTTAGCGGGCAATATTGAAGGTTTTAATGACCTTACACCCGCTCAGAAAAACATGGTTACTAATGTCGTTACTGGTGTGGTATCTGGTAAACCATTAGACCAATTAGTCATTAATACTGCCATTAATGCGGCCAATGCCGCAGTTGCTGAGGCTAAAGGTGTAAGTACAAAAACGGGCACGGAAGATACGCTAACTAAAGCTGGGCTTGTACAAAAACCAGATTCTATTGCCGACATACTGGATAGCCAGCTAACTGTTGATGCTTCTGGTGCTCGGGACATTGACGCCGCTGCTAAATTTGCGTCTGATAGCGGCTATAACAAATTTACGTTTGACGGCAAGACCTACACGCTTGGCAATAACAATGCCGCCAACACAATTGCTCAGCTAGAGGCTGATGCACTCAAGACAAATACCGCCGCCACCACAGCCGCCAATCTAAAGGGTGGTGAGTTTGAAGGTATAGATGCCCAAATAGCTGCTAATGCTGCTGCAAACGCGGCTAAGGTTGTAAAAATTGGTAACGCAGAAGCAGACAATCCCGACAAAGCGGCTTATTTAGCTAAACAGCGCGACCCTAACGCAACTCAATTTGAGTTTGGCGGCAGTACCTACACGCTGGGCACATCTAACGCAACTGTAAACAAAGCTATTACCGAAGCTAAAGCAGAAGAAACAAAAAACAATATCAATAATGCCGCTACAAGAAGCGAAGCCTATGCGTTAGCTAGAAATGCGTACGGCCCTAACGCTACGTTTGAGTATGGTGGTAAAAAGTACACAACTGAATCGGCCACCGAAGCGGAAAAGAAAGCTGACGCTAAGATTGCTTCAATTAACCAGTCTAACTTAGCCGCAATAACCGACGCATCCAAAACTGTTGCTGCTCAAAACGACACCGCTACTCGCAATGCTTCACTTGACGCAACTGCCGCACGGATTGCTGCGCTCAAAACTTCCAACGCCGACAATGGTGGTAGCTACGTAAACGATGTTCAGTACGATGCAAACGGCAATGTGACCGGCGGCAGTATGAATTTGTCTGAGCGCGGCAAGATTGCCGAGTACGCTGGGGCGTTGGCAGTAGACTCTACGTCTCAAATTGCTTCGTTTGTTACCGGTACGCTCAAAGCTATTAATGTTCTTGAACGCGGCGGTACAGTTGATAAAGCCGTTAGTGATTACGCCGCTTTCTCTAAAGCTAAAACGCCGGAAGAAATGAAGGCTGCTAGCTCGGACTTTAATAAAAATATGGCTGCGGCTAAAGACGGCTGGGAAGCTTTGGCTGTTGTAGGTAAAACCATTGTTAGTAACCCCGGGTTTGTAGCTTACAACGTAGCATCCGAAATCCTCCAAGAGGGGGCGCAACTTATCGCATCTGGGGGTGTATTAACTGCGGCTAAATTAGTTGGCGCTGCCCCTAAAATTGCAAGAGCTCTTGGTATTTCTACCGAGGTTGTGTTTGACATGATGGAGTCAGGTGGTGGAGCTGCTGAAGACGCTTATGCTCGTGCTAAAGCCGCTGGTATGTCAGAAAAAGACGCTCAAACCGCGTCACAAAAAGCACTGGCTCTTGGCGCGGTAACTACAGGCACGCTTAACTTAGTTCCCGGCGGTAACGCACTGACCAAACAAATCTTTAGCGACTCAGCGGGTAAGATTGGCGCAAAAGAAGTAGTTACAACCGCCACTAAAGTGGGGTTAAAAGAAGGCGCTGGTGAAGGTGTAGAAGCTGGAATTATTGAGGGCGGCACACAAAAGATTATTGCCCCTAGCAAAGACCTTAACTGGACTACTATTGCTGGTACAAGCGCATGGGAAGCAGTTATTGGTGGGAAAACAACAGCCGCAATTAGCGCCGCCGACTCTACTGTTTCAGCGCTTCAAGACTCTGGTTTATCTGAAACTCAAGTTAAGTCCGTTGCGGATACTGCGGCGGACACTATTAAAAATAGCTCTAGCCCAAAGGGAGCGTCAGACACGCTCATTACTCAACTGCAAGACGCTGGGCTTACAGAAACCCAATCTATAACTGCATCCAACGAAATCATTGGCGATCAGATTCTGGGTAGTAAAGAGACACTTGATAACTTAGGTGTTACAAAACTCGACGGTGACCAAGTTGTAGCTACAGACTCTGAGGGAAAACCCGTAACTCTTGCTGAGCTGCTTGGTGAATCGGCAACCGGCAAGACTTCTGGGGAAGTAAAAGTTGATACATCCACCGTAATTGGCACAAACGCTAAGGGCGAGAGCGTTACCCTTGCGGAATTAAACGCCCTTACATCAGGCAAAACAACTACAGATACTAAGGCTGATACTAAGGCTGATACTAAGGCTGATACCAAAGCAGATACCAAAGCAGATACAAAAGCTGATACCAAAGCTGACACTAAGACAGATACAAAAGCTGACACTAAGACAGATACAAAAGCTGACACTAAGGCTGACACTAAGGCTGACACTAAGGCTGACACTAAGGCAGATACAAAAGCTGACACAAAAGCGGACACAAAAGCTGACACAAAAGCGGACACAAAAGCTGACACAAAAGCGGACACAAAAGCGGACACTAAGACAGATACCAAAACTGACACTAAGACAGATACCAAAACTGACACTAAGACAGATACCAAAACTGACACTAAGTTAGACACTAAACTAGATACCAAACTAGACACTAAGGCTGAAACTAAGGCTGAAACTAAGACCGAAGTTGAAACTAAAGACGAAGTTAAGACTACCCCAGATGAAATTATTGACGAGCTAGATGACGACGTAATTGATAAAGTTACTACCCTGATAGATGACCCAATCATTGATAAAATTATCAGTGACCCGCCAAAAGTTCCGCCTAAGCCGCCTAAAGATCCAAAGAAGCCCAGCAAGGCAACGGGTCTAACTTGGCCGCAGGCAACTGCTCTGGCTAGTACTTTTAGTACGCCTCAATTAGCTAACGTGTTCTACTACGGCAAAGACTTTGGTTCTAAGAAGCAAAAGGTCAGCAAGTCTGGCAAACTGGAGCAAGAAGAGTACAGGGCGCTGAGTGTCACCAAAGCCGGTGCTGAGGGTGAAAAGATTGAGGAAGAAGCACTTGCTCGAAAAGACAAAACCGACGAAAATGACGTCGAAGAATTGCTTAAACAAATTGAAGGGTCAAGTGACAATGCTGCGACCCCCGAAGAAATTGCAGAAATCATAAGGCAAGGAGCCTAGCATGGATGAAATTGACTGGAGTGTAGACGACACTAATTTTGATTCCTATTCCACAGATGGTGGGACTATAGGTTATGGCGATGACGTAGGCTACTCCGACACTGGTGAAGAAATACAACCTTGGCAAAACGTATCTACCACAGGGGATACTACTTCTGGCACTGCGTTTAACGCTTCAGAGCTTACAAAGTTGTTTGAAAAATCACCCGTACTTTCTGGCTTGCTTAAGACTTTAGGCGCTGCTGGTATTGGCTCGTTAGCCGACAAACTGATGGGTGTTACCGGTGGCCCCGGTGGTTACAAAGGTAGCATCCCTGATTTAGTTGCGTCACGTCAACAGTACGCAGTGCCTATGACTGGCCCCGCTGGTACATACAACCCCTCTGATAGCGAAATTCGTGACTACATAACCCGCCCCGGCATGAGTGATGCTTTGGTTGCTCGCGGTATGAATCAGTTTGGTATTAGCCCAGATCGTATTGCAGGTATTACAGGTCTTCCCGCAGCAACCGTAAACCAACGCTATCAAGCAGCTCTAGGGCCAAACATGATGGCTCGCCGACCCGGTTCTGGCGGTGTTACGTATTTCAGCCCAATGCAGTACTCTAAGGCTGGCGCGGCTCCTGTAAAAGAAGAAGTTGCTGTTACCCCTGCGCAACCTAACCCAACAATAGAAGATCGTTACGCTCGTGGGGGTATCACTACTTTGGGCGGTTACTCAGACGGCGGTCGGTTACTCAAAGGCCCGGGCGATGGCGTGTCTGATAGCATTCCAGCCATGATTGGCAAAAGACAACCTGCTCGGTTAGCCGACGGTGAATTTGTTATTCCAGCACGTATTGTTTCTGAACTGGGCAATGGCTCAACAGAGGCTGGTGCGCGTAAACTATACGCAATGATGGACAGAATCAAAAAGGCTCGTAGCAAGGCCAAAAACATTGCCGCCGACACTAAATCAGACAAGCACTTACCCGCTTAAGGAACGACTATGGCTACACCTGCACCTAATAGCACCGCTGCTTCAGCACTGCCCGCCGCTGGCGGTACGTCGGAACAAACCCTATCTAATTACATAGGGCCGTATGTAACTAATATGCTGGGTAAAGCCCAAGCTATTGCAAACGAGCCCTATCAGGTATACCAAGGCCCAATGACAGCAGGTACGTCTAACCTGCAAAACAAAGTGTTTCAGGGTTTAGGTAACCTCTCATTCCCCGGCAACCTCGGCAAAAGCTTTGCTTCTCCTATGGGTGGTGGCAACACTAACTACTATGGCGGCCCCGGCGGGCCAGCAGTAATGCCACAGCAGGGTGGGTTTGGCCCCGGTGTAAATAACTTTGGTGGCCCAGTTTCTGCTGGCCCCGGTATGCCAAGACCCGGCCAACCGGCAAGGTACGATGAAGGCACTGGCGGTGGTATGCGACCTGCTGGCGGGTTTAACCAAGGGCCAAAGACTGAAGCCGATTGGAATAGATATAGTTCTACGGTTTTCTTTGGCCCCGGCACAGACATGGCAAAAGAGAAGGCTGACTTCTTGGCTGGAGGTCAAGGTGGTGGCCCTGACAAAAATAACCCATTGTTTGCGGGTGTTGGTGCTATGCCCCCCGGTTTAGACGATTCGGGATATGGCGGCCCAGTTTCTGCTGGCCCCGGCGCTATGCCCCCCATGGGTGACTACCCTACTGGTGGCGGTATGCCACTACCCCCCGGCTATAACACTGGTACAGCACCCACGGGAATTGCAGGTTTGACGCCGCCCCAAACATCTCAGCAGCCTAGCAGCATTGCTCAGTCGTACATGAACCCCTATCTGGAGTCGGTGCTTGCACCCCAGATGGAAGAGATGCGCCGTCAGTCTAAGTTGAACCTACAACCCGGATTGGCCAAGCTTACACAAGCTGGTGGTTTTGGCGGTGGCCGTCAGGCTATTATGGAATCGGAAGCGGCGCGTAACTTACTCTCTGAGCAGAACAAAACTGTTGGCCAAGGTTACGCAAGTGCATTTGATAAAGCTATGGGTCAGTTCAATACTGAGCAAGGTCAGTCTAAAGACTTGGTTAATATGTTGGCTAACGCGGGTCAAGCAGAGCGCGGTATTGAACAAGAAGGTATCACTGCCGACTACAATGAGTTCTTGGCGCAGCGCGACGATCCAATGAAGAAAACTCAATACTTACAGTCCATGTTGCAAGGTCTGCCTATCACTACTGTAACTAACACCCAATTGCCTAAATCTGGTATTGGTCAGTTGGTTGAAGCTTTCGGCGGTATGACGCAACTCGAAGATGCACTGAAGAAATTTAAACTGGGTTAAAAGGTAGCAGTATGAACTTACTTGAAGTACAAGACGACCTTAACAAACTGCCAGCCCTACCTCAGTCAATCCAGTATTTGACGGCGGCGGCTCAAGGGGGTAACCCACAAGTGCCTCCATTCATGGCGCTTGCTCGTATTAGCGAAATGAATAAAGAGATTCAGTTGGCGCAAAATAGGCCGCAACCCCCTGCTGAACCTCTAAACCAAAGCCTGCCTAAACAAGCCCTGCAAAACATGGGCATTGGTGCTTTGGGTCAAGGTCAACCTATGCCACAACAAGGTATGCCACAACAGGGTATGCCGCAAGGACAACCCGCACCCCAAATGCCTCCACAGCAAGCCCCGCAACAAGGCGCTCCTCAAGCAGTTATGACAGCAGCAGACGGTGGCCTAATGAGCTTGCCTGTTGACCCACGCATGTTTGAATACGGTTCCGGCGGCGTTGTTGCTTTTAGTGGCGAAGACGGCGACCAAGAAGTTGAGGATGAAGACGTTGGTGAAGAAGGCGATGCGGTAGCTGGCGAAGGCGCTCGTGTTTCCTATGATGCAGTAGCAGAACTACGTAAACTCCAACCCCAAATTGCGGCTCAGATGAAGCAAGGTGTGCGTCCTGTACGCACGCGAGCGGATATTGAAAAAGCATTGACTAAAGATTACGGCATTGATACAGGCCCAGTTGGTACTAAGTATTTAGAGGGCCTTGCGTCTCTTAAAGAAGCTAAAGCCACCGAGCGTGGTTTGCAACAAGAAGACATTGCACAACGCGAAAAAATGGCTGCGGCTAGGGCGTTGGCTGACTGGAGTGAAAGCTCTCGCGGTCAAAAAGGTCTTGGCGGACTCAATGCGTTTACTCGCTCCTACACCGGCTCTGCTGAAAAGTTAATGGGTGAAAAAGCCGACCTGCGTCAATCTGGTATTAAAGTGGACGAGCTGCTTAATGAAGCGCAGTACAAAGTCCAAGCCCTGCGTCAAGCCCAACGCGATGGTGACATTAAAGCAGAACAAAAAGCTGACGTTGACTTGGCTAAGATTGCCAAAGACTTGGGTGTGTCTAAGAATACGCTCATTGGCAGAGCGCTTACTGGCAACCTTAACGTTATCGGCAAGCAAATCAGTGCTGATGCTCAAGTTCAAGCTGCTAAGGAAAGAGCCAAAGGCAAGGGCGCTGGCGGCGGTGCAAAGAAACCCACTGACTTAGGTACGTCTTACGAGATTGAATTAGCTGCTTTAATTGCTGAAGGCGAACCTGACGACGCAAGTACCCGCAAGCGGGCTATGAACTTAGCTCAAGATCGTTTAAGCAAGTCGGCTGGTACGGGCCGCGTAGACGTCAGCAGAGTTGAAAAAGCCAATCAAGAGTTCCTTGAAAGGTACTACACCCCAGAATACTCAGACCTGCGCAAGATGCGCAAAAAGAACCCAACTGAATATGCGGCGGGTATTGCTAAGCTTAAGAATCAAATTAAAAATGAGTTTGGAATAGCGCCGACTGTGATGTCTGGTGGAAATGCCCCAGCCCCTGCCGACTCTCCAGCCCCTGCTACTGCCCCTGCCGCCGCTCCAAGCACTACACCACCTATTAGTGCGCTAAAAGAAGGCGTTGCAACAAAGTTTAAAAACGGGCAAACTTGGACACTTCAGAACGGCAAACCAAAACAAGTGAGCTAACATGGCAAAAGAAGACTGGTCGGTTGTTTCCGAAACCCCAATCGGTGCAGCCGATAGTTCTGGCTGGGAAGTTGCGTCTGAAGCTCCTATTACCCCTGCCCCTGCCCCCGCTCCTACGCAACAAATGACGCCCCAGCAAATGGAGCGTTTTGTAGGTACAAATCCGGTACGTAATCCTAACTCCATGACTGCGGATGAGTACCGTGCTCAAGTTGCAGCAAGAGAAGCAAAAGGTTACGACAGAACCATCGGCGGTACGGCCCTCGATGCCGGTATTACGTTTCTTAAAAGTGCAATTGGTCTGCCTGAAGCTTTTGTTGGCTTGGCTGATATTCCCACGCTGGGCCGTGTCGGTAAACTTCTTGAGCAAGCGGGTTACAAACCCAACGAGGCCAAAGAAATACTTGATACCTATTTATCCGAGGCGCAGCAATATGCAAATCGCCAAGTAAAAGAAACAAAAGGTTTTCTACCAACGATTGGTAAGGCCCTCCAGTACCCCAGCACTATTGTTACAACAGTTGGCGTATCAATAGCGCCAATGCTTGGTGGCGCTGGCGTTGCTCGAGGGGTTTTAAAAGCCGCGCCAAAAGTATCCCCTTATTTAGCCGCCGCAGCGGGCGAAGGTTTAATTGGTGCTGGTAGTGCTGCTGAGCAAACACGCCAACAAACCGAAGACAAATTATTAACTGGTAAGCAGGCTTTGTCTGCCGTTGGTTCCGGTGTTGGTACGGCGGCGTTTGGTGTGGCTGGTGGTAGGTTAGCCAATAAATTAGGTATTGATGATATTGATACGCTACTGGCTAGTAAAGCAACTACAGGCGGTGGTTCAAAGTCGGTTAAAGATTTTGCCGTGCGCGCTACCGCTGCTGGTGTAACCGAAGGCGTATTTGAAGAGATGCCGCAGTCTGCGCAAGAACAGATGTGGGCAAACTATGCCTTAGATAAACCTTTATTAGAGGGTGTTCCTGAAGCGGCTGGTATGGGCCTTGTAACGGGTGCGACTATGGGTGTTGGTGCTACAGCCGTCAAAGGCCGTCGTAGAGAAGAACCAAAACCAATTGCGGAAAAAGTTGAACCCACATTAGACGCATGGGAAGTAGAAGAAGAAACTCCCCTAGCCCCCGTCGACAAGCGCCAAGCACTTAAAGATGCCCTAGCCAAACGCATGAAACCTGCGGCTGAGGTACAACCTGCGCCCCCTACGGTGGTATCGGAAGCTGCTCCTACGGAAGTAACTCCAGAGGTACAACCTGCGCCCTCCCCAGAGTTTGAAGCGCTTGTAGCAAAATACAAGAAACGTGGCTACATGCCTGAAGATGCCGCTACATTAGCACGTAACGAGATCGAGGAAGCAAATGCGCCTATTGAAGAGGGAGCAAAAGATGTTGCAGAACCTATCAGTGAAGCAGGTGGAGAGAGCACTGCGCTATCTACACAATCAGCCGACAACGTTCCCGCCACCGCAGGAGTTGGAGAAGCTAAACGAGATGGAGTGGTTTCTACTAGAGCGGATGTTGCAGAGCCTGTTGAAAGAGAAAGAGCTGAGCCCGTTGCAGTAACGCCAGAAGAAGAGCTAGATAAGAAAAGCAGGGAAGAAACAAGTAGTCTTTCCTTTGATGGATTGCGTGCTAAAACAAAAGAAGGCGTTAGTGCTCCGGGTACTAAGTACACAGCCACTTACGATGATATTGATACAGACTTAGAAGGCAATAGAGTAACCACGCCAAATAGCGCGGACTATAAAGTAGTTCGTATGGACGGTGGTTGGGCAGTTGTTTCTGACGCAGATGGCAGTAACCCCGTTTTACTTCCGCCTTCTAGAGCAGCTGCAAACACTGACGAGCAGTTAGTAGAGCAGCAAAATAATAAATCATCGCTTATAAGCAACACAATAGTTAAACCCACCGAAACTAAAGGAGCCAAACTTGGCACTGAGACCACTGAAGCCGTCCAAACAAAAGAAGAAGGACAAGAAGCACCAGCAGCCGGAGCAGTAACCGGCAAACAACGTGGTCGGCCAAAGGCTGCAATCACCGAAGAACAACGTGCGGAGAAAGAGAAAGCCCGCACCGAAGGCCGTGCTGACTACATGAAAGGCGAGCGTGCTCTACCTAAACTCCAAACCCAACTAGAAGAAGCCGCCAAACCTGTTGACGAGACTAAGTTTGCCGACGACCTAGAGTTGTCCTCTGCCCAAGACGAAAAGCGTGCGCTTAAGCGAGACACCATCAACGCAATGATGGACTTAGAAACTAAGCACCGTGGTACTGCTCTGGGTAAACGGGTTAAAGCCGCACTTGCTGACCGTTCAAAGATCTCCCAAAAAGATTACGACGATGTGCAAGCTGGGCGCAAGTACAAAGCACAAGAGCGCGTAAACAAAAGCTCTGCAAGCAACGATGAAGTTGAAGCCGCAGACGAAGGGTTTAAGAAAGCTAAGAACGCTGCGCAGGCCATCAACCAAGTCATTAAGACGGGAACTGGCATGCAAAAGTACTTGGCCAAGCGCCTTCGTGGGCTGGTCAACGGCGTTAAGTTTGTCGTGGTCGAGGAGACCGACCCGCTACCAGAACAACTGTCCCGCCATCAAGAGGCTTGGGGCAATGACAACTCCCGTGCCCGTGGTGTGTATTTTGAGAACACAGCTACCGGTGAAAAAATTATCTACGTGCGCGGTTCTAGCGCAGGTGACTTCCAAGGTATTAATAACACCACAGTGCTTCACGAGTTACTGCATGCTGCAACGCAGCAAAAACTTGAGCTTGCCCTCCTTGCGGTTCAACGTGGATTCTCAGGTGATGCTAAGTTAACTCGTGCATACAAAAAACTCATCGACGTGATGAACAACGCTAAGGATGAGTACAACCGACTGTCTAACTTAGGCGAACTGCCTACAGATATTTACTATCTAAAGACTGTGTCTGGTGTGTTTAGCAACCCGCACGAGTTTGTCTCCTACGGCATGACCGACCCCTACTTCCAAAAATTCTTGATGGGGGCTTACGGCTTTGAGGAAGATACAGGTCTGTTCAACCAATTTGTAGACGCAATCCGTGAACTGCTTGGCATGGGGCTTGATTCCGTCAATGCTCTGTCTGATTTGATTCTTGTTACGGATGAAATCCTGACGGCTAAGCTGACGCCCACAATGAAGATGATTGTTAAGGCCGATAAAGCCAATGCAGTCCGTGAAGGTCGTGGCGAGAAAGTTTCCGCATCTAAAGCCAAGGCCAAGGCCAACGCTAAAAAGATTACCGCTGCTGAGAAGAAAATCTTGCGCAGCAAGGAAGCGCAAGACGTAGTCGACGGCATTGACACAATGGTTAAGCTACGCGACCCACAGATTTTCTTAGACACTCTTGCGTCTATGTGGTACGGGCTGAACGTAACAAAACTAAAAGCGTTGATGCCTTCTATTCAAACCAACATCTTGGCTGAGTGGGGCACTAATCTTGGCATTAAACACATGGATAAAACATGGCGTGCAATGGAAGATATGAGTGCTATGCGCATGAAAATGCTTGGTGGCGCGGCAGACGTAGTAAACAAATGGCTTAACGTACAGCCCGGTTTGTACGGCAAACTTATTAAAGGCAAGAAGAATGAACTTGCTGAGTTGTCTGCTGTTATGCACTACGCCACGGACAAAAGTATTGACCCTGCTACAAGCAAAAAAGACGCTACGCTTAACAAGATGTGGGATGGCCTGAGCGATACGGCTAAGGAAATCTACGTTGATGTGCGCGATTACTACAAGTCTAACTTTGACTTGTACCGCTTGTTGCTCAATGCCCGCATAGATGCAATGAAGATCCCCGGTGACGCCGCTGACCCTGATACACCCAAGGGCAAGCTAATGGCTGAAATTAAGAAGATGTACGAGACAGCTAAAGGTTTGTCCCCATACTTCCCATTGATGCGTTACGGCGACTACTGGTTGCGTGTTGGCTCTGGCAAAAAGAAAGAGTTCTACATGTTTGAGAGCGTAGCCGACCGTGAATTGTTTATGCGTCAGCGTGTTCGTGACTTGCAAAAAGAAGGTGATACCCGCAGTCTGTCTGAGATGAAGGCCGATGAGGATATTGAAACCGGCAACGACTTAAAAGGTTTGCGCGATAAGAGCACGACCAATGACACTGCGCCTTTGTTAAAGCAAATCTTTGAGTTGATTGGTGACGGCATGAGTGAAGTCGATGCCGAGGCGCTTAAGGATCAAATCTATCAGTTGTACTTGACTACGATGCCGGAGCAGAGTTTCCGTCGTCAGTTTATCCATCGTAAAGGCACTGCTGGTTTCTCGGGTGACGCACTGCGCAACTTTATTACGTCTTCCACCAATATGGCCAACCAACTTTCGCGGTTAAAGTACGGCCCAGTAATGCTTCGTGAAGTTGATGCTGCCAAAGAAAGTCTCAAGGGCAACCCTGATAAAGATAAATTGGAGATGCTGGTCAACGAGTTAGGTGAGCGTGTTCAGTTGGATGTTTACCCACCTGCGGTAGATTCTTTTGCGCAAGGTGCGGCTAACGTTGCTAACAAAACAGCGTTCCTGTACTTTATGACTTCTGTGAAAACTGCTGTTGTTCAGTTTTCTTCGTTGCCTATTTTTGGCGCACCTGTCCTTATGTCTCGCCACAGTCCCGCCGGTGTAGTTGCTGAG
>Ga0247723_1000382_pt1 | contig 30667 bp, 50 predicted proteins | sample MSEWelMarce5H_FC_FD_189079 | JGI IMG/M metagenome (GOLD analysis project Ga0247723, IMG submission 189079) | Subsurface sediment microbial communities from gas well in West Virginia, United States - MSEEL Well Study Marcellus 5H_FC | ecosystem: Environmental > Terrestrial > Deep subsurface >... | reverse complement strand
GATTATGCACTCATCATTGAGGTCATCGGTGTCTCTTTGGTAACAAGTGGATTGTGGATGCTTTCTGCACCTGTCGCGCTCATTGCGCTTGGCGGATTTCTAGTATGGGCAACAGAGAAGGTTGACAAATGAGTTTGAGCAAGAGACTGCGCGGAATATCAGAGAAGCGAGCCAACAACAGTCAATGGGTTGAGCCAATCATTCCTGGCCGTCCGGCATACATGGCACCTTCAGGAATTGATGTTACTGCCGACAGCGCAATCCGTATGTCAACAGTTTATGCTTGCGTTCGCCTTTTAGGTGACACAATTAGCTCGCTCCCACTTGGCGCATATGTTCGCCGTGGTCGCGCTCGCATTTCTTATGCAGCAGCATATGGTGAAACGCCATATTGGGTGAATACTCCCAATCCTGAAACATCACGAATTGAATTCTATGAGCAGGTCATTTCATCCCTGAACATTCATGGAAACGCCTTTATCTTGACCGTACGCGATGACAACAACGAAGTTGTGGAACTTTATTGCCTCAACCCTGATGATGTGCGTATCCGCCGTCTGCGCCCTAATGAACCACTTGTGTACGAGGTTCAGACAACAGATGAGCAAGGCGCGTTCAACCAAATCCTTACAAAGAATGAAATGCTTCACATCCCATTGTTTAGATTGCCCGGCTCGCACTATGGTCTCGGCCCAATCGCTGCTGCTCGACTAACAATCGGCGCTGCTATGGCAGCCGATACTTATGCGGCTTCATACTTCGGCAATGCAGCCAATCCAGGCGGTGTCATTGAAGTTCCAGGTGAACTGACTGAAGATCAGGCACAAGATATTGGGCGTGATTGGAATATCACTCATACAGGCCCTTACCGCGCAGGAAAAATCGGTGTCCTTTCAGGTGGCGCTTCTTTCAAGCCATTGACTCTGAACGCCCAGGATGCACAGTTATTGGACACACGCCGGTTCAATGTTGAGGATATTGCACGCCTCTTCCGCGTTCCAATCAGCCTTTTAGGTCATCCCGTTGCAGGTGCGATGTCATTTGCATCTGTTGAAGCACAGAATCTTTCCTTTGTTCAGCACTCATTGCGCCCATTACTTGAGCGCCTTGAGCAAGCATTCAGCACTTTACTTCCTGAACCTGACGGATTCATCAAGTTCAACCTTGATGCACTCCTTCGTGGAACAACACTTGAGCGCTATGAAGCCTACACAAAGGGCTTGCGCGAAGGTTTCTTGAGCCTGAACGATGTTCACGCAATGGAAGATATGGCACCAATTGCAGATGGTGACAACTATCGCGTGCCATTGCAAAACATTGATGCAGGCGATGCAAAGGATGTCGGTGTCAAGTTGCGTGCTGAGATTGTTACTCAGCTCGTTCAAGTTGGTTACGATCCAGAAGAAGTTTTGGCAGCAATTGGATTGCCAGCAATGGCACACACAGGTGTTCCTTCAAGCCAGTTGCAACCAATTGCACAGATTGACCCGAATGATCCTGCATCTGCTTACGATGTACGCGAGGCACGAAATGAGCAACCACATATGGTTCTTCAAGTTCCTGAACCAACTGTCAATGTTGCAGCACCGAATGTCACGATTGAACCTGCGATGGTCATGCTTGATTCACCAAATGTCAATGTTGAGGCACCGAATGTCACCGTTGATGCTCCAACTGTCAATGTGACAAATACAATTGAGCGCACTCGCGTTCGCAAGAGGATTATCCGCGATGAGAACAATCTCATTGTTGAGGTCATTGAAGAGTTTGTTGAAGGGGATGAATAATGGCAACAGGTCTGAGTTCATATCTTGCAAACAAGTTTCTTGATGCAGTAGGCAACGCCACCGCGTATTCAGCAGCCAATGTGTTTGTAAAACTCCACATTGGCGATCCAGGCGCAGATGGCACAGGCAATCCTGCAACAGAGACAACTCGTCAGTCAGTTTCATTTGGCGCAGCAACAGGCGGTGGACTCACCTCTGATGCGAATGTCTCATGGACAAACATTGCAGGTTCAGAAGATGCAACATTCTTCACCGCATGGGATAACGCGACCACAGGAAACTTCTTGTTTAGCGGTTCAATCACAGGCAACTCTTACACCGCAGGAGATACCTTCACAATTCCAAGTGGCTCTCTGACAGTTTCTCTGACACTCGCGAGCTAACATGGCGCAGTTTGTCCTTGATACTTCGCAACTTGATGTTGATGTCTTAGGGCCGATCACATTTGCAACTGCAAATGCAACGCTTGGTTCTTTGAGTGCAACGGCAACTACTCGCATTGACAACATTGTTTCGGCAACTGCAACACTTGGCGGTTTATCTGCACAAGCAATAATTTTACAACCTGAAACTTCCGTTGTTGCATCGTTCGGAATGCCGAACTTTGTTCAACCAAACTTTGTAGCTCCAACACCTGAACCAAAGATTGCAAATGTAATCCTTGCAGGTGCTTCTGCATCTTTGGGAGTTGTAAGAATTCAAGCAGTTTCACAAATTGATTTTTCCGTACTCAATGACGATGCAGAAGTTCTGCTTCTGATTTAAGGATAAAAATGCCATATTTCATCTCAGATAAGCAAAGCGATTGTGCAGGATGGGCAACCATCAAAGAAGAATCTGATGGTTCTTATACAACAATTGGATGCCATGAGAACAAGCAAGATGCAATTGATCAAATGGTTGCAGTCTCTATCTCAGAGGATATGGAACCAGGCGGAGAAATAAACACTCGCGCAGTTGATTTGAGCGTTCCTTCTTTCATTCGTGAAAATGCTCAACGAGGTCTCAAATACCTTGAAGAAGGTTTTGGGGGAGATGGTCTAACTGATGGCACTAAGCGTGAAGCACGCGAGATGGCAGCAGGAAGAATCACCGAAAACAAAGTTCGCAAGATGGCACCGTGGTTCGCTCGCCATCAACTAGATGGACAAGCACCAAAAAACAGCGATCCTTCAGACTCACAGTATCCCGGCGCAGGTCTTGTTGCCTGGTTGTTGTGGGGTGGAGATTCCAACTTTTCTGACAGGGCGCAAAATTGGGCGCAACGCAAGATTGATGCGCTCGATGCCGAATCCGATTCAAGGAGCAAAATGAAAAAAATTGAACGCCGCACCTTTACCGTGCGCGATGTTGAGGCACGACAAGCCGAAGATGGCAAAATGCGCCTTTCGGGGTATGCCGCAGTCTTTAACGAATCAAGCGTTCCACTTCCTTTCAAGGAAAGCATCGCACCGGGCGCATTTCGCAAGACTTTGAGTGAGACACCTGATGTTCGATTACTCATAAACCACGAAGGATTGCCGGTGGCCCGGACAAAGAACGGAACCTTGACTCTTACTGAAGATGATCGCGGTTTGTATATGGATGCAGAGATTGCAGACACATCAGAAGGGCGCGACCTTTACAAGCTAGTTGAGCGCGGAGATGTTGACCAAATGTCATTTGCTTTCCGTGTGATCCGTCAGAAGTGGTCAGAGGATAGAAGCCGCAGAGTTCTCACAGAGGTTTCACTTGCAGATGGTGATGTCAGCGTTGTCACCTATCCTGCCTATCCGACAACTTCTGTTGAGGCACGAGAGGCATTGAAGAGTGCCGTGTCTGCAATCAAAGAAGGTCGTGAAGTCACAGGCGAATCTTTGATAGTTTTGAAAACAATTTTTGATGACTTGAGCGAAGGTCACGAATATGTGATGCGTGCCGTTGAAATGATGGCAATGCTTACAGGTGCCGAAGGTGAAATTGAAGAAGAAGATTCACGCGAGAATGTAGGCGATTTCGTTGAATGGGATTCAAGCGGTGGAGTTGCAAAAGGTCGCATTGAACACATCATGGAAGAAGGCGTTCTTGGTATTCCTGGAACAGATTTTAGCATCACCGCCGAAGAAGGCGATCCTGCTGTTCTAGTTCGCGTGTATGAAGAATTTCGTGACGGATACCGACCAACAGAAACTTTGGTTGGACACAAGATGTCTGAACTTCGTTACATTGAGGCATTGCCTGAACCAACCGAAGAAGAAGGTCGCAAGATTTCTCTTCGCCTAGCACAAGCGATTGTTAATCGCACAAAATAAGTTTCTGCTGCAAAAGTAGCAGATCGAAGTCGGAGCGAGACTCACACCCTGAAAGCGCCGTGAGAAGCATCGCCACCACCTCACTTCCAAAACAACAAACTCACAAGGAGACCAAATGTCATATTTTGACAAAGTAGTTGAGCGCCGTGATGCAGTAAAGGCAGAAATGGATGCAGTTCTTGAAGCAGTAGCTTCAGAAGATCGCACCGACCTTACTGTTGAGGAAACCGAGAAGGTTGATGCTCTCGTAGAAGAGGCACGCTCACTAGATACAAAGATCGAAAAGCTGAAGGCACAAGCAGATGCAGATGCAAAGGCATCTGAAGTTCGTGCATCAGTTGCAGCAGTTGCAACACCACGCGTTGGTGGAACAACAGTTACACGCGAATCACGCACTTACTCAGAGCGTTCAGATTCTTCATTCTTCAAGGATGCTTACAACGCACAGTTCAAGTCAGACTTCACAGCACAGGATCGTCTTGCTCGTCACATGCGCGAAGAAGAGATTGAGCGCCGCGATGTTGGAACTGCACAGTTTGAAGGTCTTGTAATTCCACAGTACCTCATTGACCTAGCAGCACCTCTTGCTCGTGCAGGCCGCCCATTCGCGGATTTCGCAACAAACAAGATGACACTTCCACCTTCTGGCATGACCCTGAATATTAGCCGCATGACCACCGGAAGTTCGACAGCCGTACAAGTTACACAGAATGATGCAGTATCAGAGACAGATGTTGACGATACATTGTTGACTGTGAATGTCCGGACAATTGCTGGACAGCAGGATCTAAGCCGCCAGGCGATTGAGCGTGGAACAGGCATTGATGTTTTCGTTGCAGCAGACTTGATCAAGTCATGGCACACAACACTTGATTCACAGATTCTTAATGGTGCAGGCACAGCAGGCACAATCAAGGGTCTCCGCAACTCAGGTGGAAACGCAATCACATTCACATCAACAGCACCAACAGTTGGTCTTTTGTATCCAAAGCTCGCAGATGCGATCCAACAGATTCAGACAAACTCATTCACAAACCCAACTCACTTCATCATGCACCCACGCCGCCTTGCATTCTTGCTTGCAGCAGTTGACAGCACAAACCGCCCATTGGTAGTGCCAGCCGCTAACGGCCCAATGAATGCAGCAGGTGTTGGAGCAGGTTCTTCTTCATACGGAAACTCCGGATATCAGATGATGGGTCTCCCAATCATTACTGATGCAAACATCGGAACAACTTATGGAACAACAACAAACCAGGATGAAATCTATGTTGTCAACGCAGGTGAATCACACCTATGGGAGCAACCAGGATCACCATTCACACTTCGTTACGATGCAACAGGTGCAGGAAACTTGACAATCAAGACTGTTGTTTATGGCTACGCTGCTTATACCGCAGAGCGTTATCCATTAGCAGCATCAATCATCTCAGGTTCTGGATTAGCGGCACCTAGCTTCTAGTCATAGCGCACCAACCTTCTAATTTGAAGGTTCTTTAATAGTGTGAAGAGTGGGTAGGACTCCCCCGACTTACCCACTCTTCACTCCTAAGATTCGGGGGAATCAAATGAAAACAGGTCACACAGTCACAATCGGGTCTTGCGACCCAGGCATGGTCAATGGTGCTTTTGCATTCAGACTCATCCAACTTTCAGGGGCAAGAAATTCAAGACTCGGCCCATTCGTTCGAGTCAAAGGTTCGGGCTTGTTATCAAAGCAACGCAATCGTGTTGTGAAACAATTCTTAGAAATGACCGATTCCGATTGGTTGTTGATGCTTGATAGCGATGAGCAACTTTCAGTTGATGCATTTGATGCTTTATGCGACACCGCCCATGACAAAGATCGCCCTGTTGTTGCAGGTCTAGTCTTTGCAGGTTTCGGAGTTCCTGGGAAAACCTACCCGAAACCCGTTCCTGCAATCTTTCAGGATTCACCACAAGGATTCTTGCCCTTGTATAAATATGACAAGAACTCAGTTTTTGAAATAGATGCAGCAGGCACAGGTTGCCTGATGATTCATCGAAGCGTGTTGGAAAAGATGCGCGAAGTTGCAGACCCAAATCAAGGCAAAGATTGGTGTTGGTTTTGGGATGGGCCTGTCAATGGTGAATGGATTGGTGAGGACTTACTTTTCTCACGAAGAATCAAATCACTTGGCTACCCAATCCATGTGAACACTTCAGTCATACTCCCTCATCAAAAATCATTTTGGTTGGATGAAAGTCATCACGAATCATGGAAAGATTAAAAAAACTTCTTCGCAGAAAGCCGAAAGAAACGGCAACTGCGGAGCCACAATTAGAACGAGCAATCCTGCCAAAAGCAGAAAAGAGGATAAAGCGTGGCGATCACTAACGGTTATTCCACACTTGCCGAGTTGAAGGCAGCATTGACAATTAGCGATGCAACCGATGATGCAGCTCTTGAAGCAGCCATCAATGCAACAAGTCGCATGATTGATGATTACACAGGGCGATTCTTTTACAAAGACGGAACAACACAAGCACCTGTTGCTCGTTATTACACCGCCCTTGATCCGTGGACAATGAATGTTGATGACATCACCACAATCACAGAGATTGCAACCGATGACAACTTCAATCAAACCTGGGATACCGTGTGGGCAACAAGTGATTACATGGTTGAGCCAATCAACAATCCGCGCAGAGGGTGGCCATTCACAAGAATTCTTGCAATTGGTCGTTATGTATGGCCTTACTACTTGCCACAGGCTTGCAAAATCACAGGTGTATGGGGTTGGAGCGCGGTGCCTTACGAGGTGCAATCTGCTTGCTTGATTCAATCCTCACGCATCTTTGTTCGCCGACAATCACCATTTGGAATTGCAGGAACACCTGAGCTTGGAACCGTTCGCTTAACTTCACGACTTGATCCTGATGTTGAGGCATTGCTTCGACCTTTCCGCAAGAACAATGGGTTGGCTAAGTAATGAACCCAAGTCAAGTTCGAGATGGTTTGAAAACAAGACTGCAAACAATTACAGGCTTGCGTGCGTATGATTTGATTCCTGACACAGTAGTTCCACCGTGCGCGGTAGTAGGACAATTAGATTTCACATTCGATATTGACAATGCTCGTGGTCTTGACCAAGCACAGGTTGATGTCCTTGTGATTGTGCAACGCTTTTCAGAGCGTGCTGGACAGGATAAACTTGATGCATATCTTGCAGGTACAGGTTCAACTTCCATAAAGGCAGCAATTGAAGGTGATCGCACTCTTGGGGGAACAGTCAACACTTTGCGAGTTACAGGTGCCGAAGCAGGTACTTATGATTCACAAGGAGTCACATTTCTTTCCTATCGTTACAGAATCACGATTTGGGGATAAGGAGAACCAATGGCATACACCGTCATCTCAGATCGAGAGGTCTGTGGCAAAAAGAAGGGTGAGTCAATCACCGACAAAGAACTTGTTGATGCAGGAGTGAGCGCACAAGCACTCATCGCTGCAAACCACATCAAGGCAAGCAATGCAGTATCACCATCCATTAAACCAGCAACAGAAGGAGTGACCAACTAATGGCACGCATCGTTCTCACAAACGCCTTCATCTCTGTTGGTGGAGTGGACTTGAGCGATTTAGTCAGCTCAGTCTCACTTTCATCATCATTTGATGTCGTAGAAACAACAGCATTTTCATCATCAGCATCAAAGACTCGCGTGGCAGGTCTTGTTGATAATTCAATCACTCTTGAATTTCATCAGGATTATGCAACAGGCGAAGTTGAACAAACAATTTACCCATTACTTGGAACAGTTGCAGCAGTAATTGTGAAGCCAAATGGCGGAACAACAAGCGCATTCAACCCTTCATATTCCTGCAACGCGGTGATCTCAGAGTGGACTCCGGTCAACGGAGCCGTTGGTGAACTTGCAAGTGCAAGTGTGTCCTGGCCTGTAAGCGGAGCAATCACTAAGGCGGTTGCATAATGGCTAGAATCGTTCTAACAAACGCATATGTCCTTTTTGGATCAACTGACATCTCAGACCATGTGAGTTCAATTTCTCTCAGTTCAAGTTATGACTTGGTTGAGACCACAGCGTTCGGACAAACCGCAAAGACCCGTGTGGCAGGACTTGTGGACAATTCTGTGACTCTTGAACTGCATCAGGATTATGCAACTTCAAGCATTGAGCAAACAATTTACCCAACACTTGGAACATCAGTCACAATTGCAGTCAAGCCTGTGAATGGAACGACAACAACAGTCAATCCTCAATACAGTTTTTCCGCCGTTGTGTCAGAATGGACTCCGTTGAATGGTGCCGTGGGCGAGCTAGCCAGCGCAAGCGTGTCCTGGCCCATCTCAGGCGTAATCACAAAGACAACAACTTGATCAAACTAGGGGGAAACAAATGGATGGATTAAGTATCAAAATCGTAACCAATGATGATGTGGAAAAAGTATATTCGCTTCGACCACGCATCATTGTTGACTTTGAACAAAAATACAACAAAGGACTTGCAAAGCTGATTGGCGAAGAGCAAAAGTTAGAGCATATCTATTATTTGGCTTGGTTAGCCTTGAAGCACAACGGAAACATCATCAAGCCTTTTGGCGGAGACTTCCTTGACACACTCAAAGAAGTTTCGTTGGTTGCAGACCCAAATTCCGAATCCACAGAGACAGCCTGACATTTTCAATTGCAGCAGTTTCTGTGGAGACAGGTTTATCTCCAACCGATTTACTTGATGCTCCCGATGGCATACTTGAAGCAATAGTGATATACCTGAAAGAACGAGCGAAGGCGCGAAGCAACTAATGGCGGAAATCAATTATCGAATTGAGATGCAAGGGTTAACCGAAAACATCATCGCCCTTGAACGCTTCGCGCCTGACCTTAAAAGAGAACTGAACAAAGAGATTCGTGGAATCCTTGCACCAATTGTCATTGAGGCAAAAAGTTATTTGCCAAGCAATGATCAAATCCATCCTTCAGGTTGGGCAAAAGGCGGTTTCAAACGCTTCAATGGCATTGGGCCACTAGCGCAAGATCAAACTCGTGGCTTTATTGCCTACGATGCCGAACGAGCCAAAGCAGGAATCAAACAAACTGCTGCAACCACCAAAAAAGACGGAAGCGGTTTTCGCAACACTTACGGAGTCATTCAGCGTGACCCAGGTGGTGCAATCTTTGAAACGGCAGGTCGAGGAAGCGCAGCATCTCGTTCACGAAGTAAGACAAGCCGATCACGCAATCCACAGGCTTCACAACACTTTATCGGTGTGATTCAAAGAGAGCATGGCGCATTGCCAACTGCTCGTGGTGAAGGCAAAGATAAAGGTCGCGCACTCATTCGAGCTGTTGAGAATAAGAGATACAAAGCATTGCAAGGAATTCGTGAGGCAGTTGACAAAGCCTCTGCAAAAGCACAGGCACGAGTTGATGCCGCAATCAGTCAGAGAGAGGTGTAAATCGTGGCAATTGTTGAGCGGATTATCACCGTATATAATGACAAAGGTTCCAAGCAAGCCGTCAAAGACCTCAAAGGACTTGAGAAAAATTTTGCCAATGCAGGAAAAAAGATTGCAAAAGCATTTGCAGTTGCAACAGTTGCCGTGGGCGCATTTGCCGTCAAAACAGGTGTTGATGCCGTAAAGGGTGCAATTGAAGATCAAAAATCACAAGCACTCCTTGCCAATGCTTTGCGTAACACCACAGGTGCAACAGATTCCGCAATCAAAGCTACTGAAGAATATATTTCAAAGCAACAAATGTTGGTTGCCGTATCTGACACAGAACTTCGTCAGAGTCTTATCACCCTCACTACCGCAACAGGAGATTTGACCCAGGCACAGGCTCTTCAAAATATTGCTCTTGATACCGCGGCCGGCACTCAAAAAGATTTGCAAACTGTTTCCTTAGCAATTGCAAAGGCATACAACGGGAACATTGGCGCACTCACAAAACTTGGCGTGAGCATTGACAAAACAATTGTCAAAAATAAAGATTTCAAAGGCGCAGTTGATGCCTTAACAAAAGCATATGGTGGTGCTGCAATCACCGCAGCAGATAGCCTTGAAGGTCGCTTGAAGCAATTGGGACTTGCTTATGACGAAATCCTTGAGACTTTAGGATATGCCCTTCTTCCTGTCATTCAAGAATTTGCAGAATATGTTGTTAACAATGTGCTTCCTGTTCTTGAGCAATGGGTCAATACAAACAAGGATGAACTTGCAGCAGGCTTAGAAGGTTTAGGCACAACACTTCTTCAAGTGGGCAAATTGATGGCAGGATTCTTCAAAACAATTTCTGAGAATTTAGGCGCAGTCAAAGCATTCGCAGCAATATTTGTGGGCGCAAAGTTGGCAGTAGGTATTCATGGCGTAGTGACTGCCATTGGTCTTTTGCGAGCAGCATTTATCAAGCAAACAGCAGCAGCAACCGCCGCAGGCACAGCCACAGCATTTGCCACAGGCGGTGCTTCGGCAGTTGCAGCAGCAGCAGCCATTGGCGGTTTCGTTGTTGCAGCAGGTGCGGCATATGTTGCGATCAACAAACTGACAGATGCAACCGATGCAGGTGCAGAATCAACTGCAACATACAATTCACATTTGAGTGAACTCAATGAGTTTGCAAAGCAGTTTGCCATCAACAATGCCAAAAACACTAAGATCATCAACAAAAATATAACTGAAACAAAACAATTGACGGCTGCTGAAAAGAAAGCCGCAGAAGTTCGAGCTGCAATCAAAAAAGCAGGTCTTGACAAATTTGGCATCAAAAATGTTTCAGACACCGATCCAATTCAACTTGAAGCAGCACGCCTGAATCTTCTGAAGCAAAATAACCTAGAAGAGCAACGCCGACTTGCAGCAATCATTGAAAACATGAATGCACAAATGATGGCAAATCAAGCAGTTCAGAGATATGTTGATTTGCTTGGAGTTGTTGCAGATCAGAATATTTCAAATGAAGAAGTTGTTCTCTTATCTCTCAAGTGGGGAATAAGCCAAGAAGCAGTTGTTGCTTACACCACGGCAATATTTGCAGTCAATGATGCGAAACTCTCAACAGCAGAAATTGACCTGCTTGCAAAGCAATGGGGAGTTACAAAGAAACAAGCAGAGATGTACCTTGATTTCTTCAAGGCGGTCAATGATGGAAAACTAGATCAGACCGAAATCAACGCTTTGATGGACAAGTGGGGACTGACTAACAAAGAAGTAAAAGAATACGCCGACAAGATTTCAAAGGGCGCGGTTCCATCTGATCTGTGGCCAACACCTGGCAATCAAGCGGCAAAATCTTGGAAAGATGCCCTTGCAGCTTTGAATGAATATCTTGCAGCACTTGGAGTCAAGATTTCACCAACAGGGCCAGCAGTTCCAACCCCTGGTGACGGTGATGGTGGCGATGGTGATACATTCCTTCCTGTATCAACCGCGCTGATCAATAAAGCCGTTGAAGATTTAGGCGGAGTGGTTTCTGTTATCGGTGCCAATGGTAGAGAATTCACAAAACTTGTTGACAATGTTGCACCTACCTTTCAAACTTTAGAAGATAGCGTTGCCAAAAATGCTTTCATCTCTCAAGGAATTGTGACTCAACCATTTGATGCTGGTTCATTTAGAACTGCCGAAGGTGGAAGTTTATTCGCATCAGGTGCAGTTGGCTCACGCGATAGAGATATTGTTGTAAATCTAACAGTTCAGGGAAGCGTTACAACCCAAAACGATTTGGTTTCATCCATTCGTGACGGATTGCTTCAAGGACAAAATAACGGCCAACAAATCGTGAAATCTGCGACCACACTATAATGTCAATGCCAACACTTGGAGTTTCGGTTGACTTCGCCAACGGCCCTGCCTTTGGCAATCCTCTTATCCTGGGTGATGCATCAACGCCACTTGGCGTTGGCATCCTGGCAGATACCGCATCCGACATCGTGGATGTTTCTGACATCACACTTCGCGCTTCTATTCGAAGAGGTCGCAATCGTATTTTGAACAAGTTTGAAGCAGGAAGTGCCTCAATTGTTCTTGAAGATACCAATGGCGATTGGGTACCAACAAACACCTCATCTCCCTATTACGGCAAACTTGTACCTCTTCGCAAAATCCGCATATGGGCAGATTACAACTCGGTTCGCTATTACCTTTATTCAGGCTATATCACGAGCTACGACACCAACTTCAAGGTTGGAATTGAACAACTTTCAACTGTGACCTTGCAATGTGTGGATGCATTCCGCCTTTTCTCCAATGTTGCAATCTCAACCGTTGCAGGAACTTCGGCAGGGCAGACAACAGGTGAGCGGATGAATAACCTGCTCGATGTTCCTGCCTTCCCAACTTCAATGCGCGTGATTGACACAGGAGACAGCACAGTTCAGGCAGACCCAGGCACCGAACGAGACCTTTTGAACGCTTTGCAGACAATTGAAAACAGCGAATTCGGCGGTTTCTACATTGACCCTGAAGGCAATGCAACCTTCCTTTCACGCGATACCGTGGCAGAAAAGGCTGATCAAACAGCCACAAACTTCGCAGATGATGGCACAGGAATCTCATATCAGGCGATTGACTTTGCCTACGATGACACCCTGATCTTCAATGATGTGACAGTCAACCGAGTCGGTGGCACGGCACAGACGGTGCAGGATACAAGTAGCATTGAAACCTACTTCATCCACTCAGGAAGGCGCGAAGGGTTATTGATTGAATCTGATGCTGAGTCTTTAGAGCAGGCAACGATGATCCTTCAATCACGCAAAGATGCCATTTTCCGCATTGACTCAATTGGGCTGAATTTGGCAGATGACACCGAAACGGCTCGAATTGTTGCAGGGTTGAGTTTAGACATTTTTGACCTGACCAACATCACCAAATCAACCCCAGGGGCAGGAAGTGTCACCCTTGAACTATTCGTTCAGGGCGTTCAGCATGATATTACGACCAACACATGGACAACAAAATTGTTCACGGCGGAGCCTATAATTCAGGCATTCATTTTAGATTCAACAACTCAAGGAATATTGGATGGCGCAAACTCTGTGCTTTCCTACTGATTAAGGAGCAATAATGGCAAAACAGACATTCACAACAGGTCAAGTTTTGACCGCAGCACAAATGACATCGCTGCAACAAACTGCGATGTTGGGTGGAGCTGCAAGCGCAAAGACTGCTTCTTATGTGCTTGTCGCAGCCGATGCCGGTGATGCAATCACAATGAGCAATGCAGGTGCAACAACAATCACCGCAAACACAGGATTGTTTGCAACAGGTGACATTGTGACGATCATTAACATTGGCACAGGCGCTTGCACCATTACGGCAGGAACGGCAACAGTTACAACTTCAGGTTCACTTGTTCTTGCTCAAAATCAAGGTGGCGTTCTTCGCTTTACAAGTCCAAGCGCTGCGATTTTCTTACAATTCGCAACCCCGGCCTCTGGAGACATTGAAGGAGTTACAGCCGGCACAGGATTGTCAGGCGGCGGCACTTCAGGAACCGTGACACTTTCGATCGCTTCTGCTCAATCAGATTTGGTAATTAAGGGCTTCGAAGAAGACGTCAACGTTGTCGCAAGTGCTGCAACAGGTACAATCGACTTTGATGTTTCAACTGCATCGGTGTGGTATTACACATCAAATGCAAGCGCAAACCACACGCTCAACTTCCGCTATTCAAGCGGAGCAACCCTCAGCTCAGTCCTAGCAGTAGGCGATGCGATCACACTCGTATGGCTTAATACCAACGGAGCAACTCCTTATTATCCCAATGTCATTCAGATTGATGGAAGCACAGTCACACCAAAAGTGCCGGCAGCGATTTCAGCAGGAAATGCTTCTGCAATTGATGCATATTCTTTTACAATCATCAAAACCGCAGCAACTCCAACTTATACCGTTCTCGAAACACAAACGAAATTCGCTTAAGGATAAATCATGCCTATCATTGGAACATTTGCGAATTGCAGTTCAAGAGGTTTTGGTGGACTACGAACTTTTGCACCCAGCTCGGTTGTTGTTGATTTCTTTGTTTTAGCCGGCGGCGGTGGCGGTGGTTATGGTGTCAATAGCGGTGGTTTGCGCGCCGGTGGCGGCGGTGGTGGTGGTGGCTATCGCACATCATTGCAATCAAGCGGTGGCGGTGGCCCAGCTGAATCCGCTTTAACAATTACAAAAGGTGTCAATGTTACAGTCACCATTGGTGCAGGCGGTGCGGCAGGCGGCGGTGGGAGCAATTCCGTATTTTCAACCATAACAAGCACAGGTGGCGGAATTGGTGCAGATGGTGGAAACAATGGCGGTTCAGGCGGTTCAGGCGGCGGTGGTGGATCGGTAAGCGGTACAACTACTGGCGGCGCCGGTACTACCAATCAAGGTTATGCAGGCGGCACAGGCACGACGACAGGTAATGATGTTGCAGGTGGTGGCGGTGGCGCGGCAAGCGTTGGTGGAAATGGAAATGCTGGTACTGGCGCAGGCGGTGGTGGCGGTTCAGCACTTACTTTGACATTGGACGGAACAGCACGCGGTGGCGGTGGTGGCGGTGCTGGTGCGACAACAGGCGGCACAGGAAGCACAGGCGCGGGTAATGGTGCGAATTCAACAACATCAGGCACAAGCGCGGTTGCAAATTATGGCGGTGGCGGTGGTGGTGGTTATCGCACCACAGTCATTAGAAATCCTGGTGACGGAAGTTCAGGAATTGTCAAGTTAAGATTTCCAACCGCTTCGGGAACAATCACAATTGGTGCTGGTTTGACAGGTTCAACAACAACGAGTGGTTCAAATACAATTGTGACAATCACGGCTGGCACAGGAAATGTGAGTTGGGCATAATGGCACATTACGCATTTTTAGACGAAAATAACATTGTGGTTGAAGTAATTGTTGGCATTGACGAAACCGAATTGATCGAAGGTCTTGAACCCGAAATTTGGTATGGCAATTTTAGAAATAAACCATGCAAGCGCACAAGCTACAATGCAAAAATCCGTGGCAAATACGCTGCAATCGGTGATCTTTATGACGAAACAAATGACATTTTTCTTTCATTTAGAGTTGAACCAAATGAGTAATTTTCCACAAGGCACATTGCCGCGTTTGATTCAGTTATCAAGGAGTAACAATGCGAACTTCCCAAGTGACGGTGACAACCTCACCCACAAAGATCGTTGGAACAGGCAACATCATTCGTGAAGTTCACATCCACAATGTTCATGGAGACATCTACATCGGCGGAGATAACACAGTCAGCACCACAAATGGTGTTCTTGTTGAAACAAAGGCACATGATGTGATGCACCTACCTGCAACGGCTGAGGTGTGGGCAGTAACGCCAGCCAACACCGCCGTTGTTTATGTTTTGGAAGTCAATCAATGACGGCGCAGGATTGGGCAGCTCTTGCAGTTGCACTCATCACCATCATTGGTGCTTTTGCAACGGCAGTTCGATGGTTGGTCAAGCATTACTTGAATGAACTCAAGCCCAATGGCGGTTCAAGTGTCAAAGATTCAGTTGCGCGATTGGAGCGACAAGTTGAAGAAATTTATCGCATCCTTCTTTCTCGCTCTGACTCTTAGCAGTTGCAGTTATCAAGGTTGGGTTCGCTATCCCTGCCAAGAGTTTGAAAATTGGGAAAAACCCGAATGCAACAAACCGCAATGTGACATCACAGGAACCTGCACCTCTGACCTACTTCCGGAGATATTTGATGAAACGCCGTGACCGATACACACCTGAAGAATTACACGCTCGCCTGGTTGTTTCAATTGGCATCATTTTGGCAATCGTCTTTGCAGGATCGGTTTTCTCGCTTCTGTGGGCGCTTGTATTTGTCACGCAACCGATGAAGCAAGCACCCAACGATGCAGCCTTCATTGATCTCGTAGCAACCTTGACTGTCTTTCTTACAGGAACTTTGGCAGGGATTGTCTCTGCAAATGGCTTGAAATCAAAACCAAAACAAGGGGAACAAAATGTCAGCACAACTTAAAGCATTTCTTGATGTAGCTCGTGGCGAAGAGGGTTTCATTGAAGGCCCTGCCGATAATCAAACTCACTATCAAAAGGCAAATCAACCGTGGTGCGGTGCCTTCGTCAATTGGGTGGCAAAAAAGGCAAAAGTCACATCCATTCCCAACTGCACCTTCACCCCGTCAGGGGCGCAGGCATTCCAATCAAAGGGCAAGTGGGAAGATGCCGAGAGTGCATCGCCCATACCAGGTGACATCGCTTTCTTTGATTTCCCAGCAGATGGAATTGACCGCATTTCTCATGTTGGCATCGTCTTGCAGGTTCGAGATGATGGAACTGTCGTGACAATCGAGGGCAACACGGCACCTGATAAGAAGGGCGATCAACGCAACGGCGGTCAAGTATGCCGTAAGGTTCGCGCCTATAAGACAAAAAATCGGGGAAAACTCAAGCCATCCTTGCCCGTGTTCATCGTTGGATTCGGCAAGCCTACTTTTAAGGAGTAATGATGTTTGACAAAGTAAAAATTGAAGCAGTTGCAAAGACTTACTTGCGAGCAGCAGCAGCAGCCGTTGCAGCGTTGTATCTTGCAGACCCAAATCAACCTGTGAAGAATTATTTGGTGGCAGGATTGGCAGCAGTTGCCGGCCCTGTTTTGAAGGCACTTGATTCCAAGTCAACCGAGTTCGGGCGCGGTAGCAAGTAAGAAATGAACCGGGGGGAAATTTTAGATGAGGCCAAGCGCCTCACACATACTGATCGTCAAAAAAACTATGGATCACCGTATGTAAATCACAAGCGCATCGCCGACCTGTGGAGTGTGTATCTTGAAACTGAGATAACACCTTCACAGGTCGCTTTGTGTTTATGCCTTGTCAAAATAGCTCGATTGATTGAGACACCTGACCATGAAGATTCATTCATAGATTTGGCAGCATATGCCAGCATTGCAGGGGAGATTGAATCACAATGGAAATGATCACACTTGTTCCAACTCGTGGCAGACCACAAAATGCCGTTGAACTTCTTGCCTGCCATGATGAACTCTCATCTGCCTCACGCTTGCTTTTCATCGTTGATTATGACGATCCAAAAGCAGATGAATATGTCTTTGAATTAGGCGATGACTATGTGATCACCTGCAACAATGATTCACGAGGCATGGCAAAGCCACTCAATTATGTGGCAAACAAATATGATGAGAAATACAAGTATTTTGCCTTCTTAGGCGATGACCACCGCCCACGCACCGCCGATTGGGATGCAAAACTCATTGCGGCGTTGCAACAGGCACCGTCAATTGCCTATGGCAATGACTTACTTCAGGGCAAGCGCCTTCCAACAATGGTTGCAATGACATCAGATATTGTCAAAGCACTTGGCGGAATGGTGCCACCAAATATGAAGCATTTATACCTTGACAACTTTTGGAAGAAATTGGGCGAGGATTTAGGCTCTTTGACTTATCTTGAAGATGTCATTGTTGAGCATATGCATCCGGTTGCAGGAAAAGCTGCATGGGATGAGGGCTATCGTGAAGTCAATGCACAGGAAGTTTATTCTGCCGATGCTCTTGCTTACAAAAACTATATGGAATCAGAAGCATACGAAGTCTTACTGAAGAAACTGCGCCAATGAAACAGGCAATTGCATTCTCACTTTATGGGTCAGATTTGCGGTACTCAGTCGGCGCAATCAAAAACGCCATCATCGCTCAACAGATTTTGGAGCATGGGGATGAGTTGGTCTTTTTCGTAGGCGCATCGGTTCCACCCTGGGTGATTTCAACCCTGAACCTGTTTAGCAATGTTCGAATTATTCAGACAGATGCACCTGAAGATCACACCGCCAAATTATGGCGATTTCTTGCCTGCGAGCTAGATTACGACTTTGTTGCATTCCGCGATGCCGATGCTCGCCTGTCTTTGCGTGAGTTGAACGCTCACGAAGAGTTTCTTGAGTCAGGTCTTGATGCCCACATCATGAAAGACCACCCAACAGGTCACAATTATCCGATCAATGCAGGTATGTTCACAGTTCGCTCTGCCCTGTTCAAAGACATCCGCAAACTCATTGAGTCGGCAGAGATTTCGGACTATTACACCCAAGACCAAGACTTCCTGCGAAATATGATTTATCCGAGAATCCAATTTTCCTGCTTTATCCATGACGAGTTTTACGACACGGATGTTGAAGGCAAATCACTTCGCAAGCCATACCTTCTTGAACCTGCCAACGCCATCAGTCACATTGGCGCAGCCCTTGATGAGAATGATAGGTTCATCTTCGCCGTGGATCAACAAAAGTCTGTTGAACTCACAGGTGACACCAAATATCAATATGAATGGGGGATGGAGTGAAGATTCTCATCACAGGTGATGCAGGATTTGTTGGGCGTGCCTTTCATCGCGCACTTGATGACAAAGGTCATGACATTACAGGCATTGATTTAGTCAATGGCAAAGAGGTTCGGCATTTCTTTGCTACCGACACCACTCAGTTTGATGTGGTCATTCATCTCGCGGCAATTGTCGGTGGGCGAATGACCATTGAGGGAAACCCATTGTCAGTTGCCTCTGACCTTGCCATTGATGCAGACATGTTCCAATGGGCGCTGAAAACTCGTCCGAAGCACATTGTTTATTTCTCATCATCTGCGGCTTATCCAATCTTTTTGCAGAAACTTGCCTATCAACAAAAACTTCGTGAAATTGACATCAATCTTGAACATATTCGAACACCTGACTTCACCTATGGTTGGGCAAAATTGTCCGGCGAAATGCTCGCTTCATATGCACGAGCTGAAGGTTTGAAGGTAAGCGTGCTTCGTCCATTTAGCGGATACGGATCAGATCAGGCACTTGACTACCCATTCCCATCATTTATTGAGCGAGCAAAGCGCAAAGCAGACCCATTTGAAGTGTGGGGAGCAGGAACTCAGGTGCGAGATTTTGTCCACATTGATGATGTTGTCCAGGCAACTTTCGCAGCAGTCACAAATGATGTTGGTGTCATGAACATCTGTTCAGGCAGACCAACCTCTTTCATTGAATTGGCGGAGATGGTGATGTTGCAAGCAGGTTATCTCGCGCCCATCAAGACCAATCTGAACGCACCTGTTGGCGTTGAATACAGAGTGGGCGATCCAACTTGGATGTTGCAAAACTATGAACCAAAGATTTCTCTTGAAGAAGGCATTGCTCGCGCACTTGCCTCATAAGAAATCCCCCTCACCATTGGTCGGTCATGGTGAGGGGGATTTCTTTGTCTTTGTGTGACTTAAATATATTCCATCATCGGTGCAGGTTGAATGTCTTTGACTACCTGATAGAACTTGCCTGACTCGTGCAATGACCCTGCACCCACGACATATCCATTGTGCTTGATGTCAACACCTTCACGAAGTTTGCCCTTGAATTTTGCATCTTGTGGGGCGGTGTAATACAGATGCAAGCCATCGCCTGTTGCGACTGTGAATGTGTCAAGGTTAAGACCATCGGTGGTTCCACCATTGCGGAAGTCAATGTCAAAGACAACTAATGATGAAGGGGCGCAAGCGATGCCAATGTTGAGCATCGGTGCGCGAGTGAACCATTTCTCAATCTCTTCAATGTCAGTTATTGCAGATTTGTACCCATTCTTTGCAATAGGAAAGAAAGGTGTCTTTTGATAAGGGGCAACAGGCAAGATGTGCCAACCCTTTTCGGCGAAGGCAACGGCGGTCTCAGCTTTTGTCACTTGATATATCCTTTCAAGAAATCCACGATGACTTCAGAGACAGATTTGCCTTCTGACTTTGCCTTTGCCATCGCCCTTGCCCATAGTTGATCGCTCACGCGAACTGATCTGACCTTTTTGCCTACCATTTACAACACCACACATTCGCTCATTGAACCCCAACACCAACCGAGAAACTCTGCATTCGGTGAATCAATACCTACCCACCACAGATTGCTTGCAACTTGCCATATAAGAACGATGCCAACTGCAATTGCGATTGCTCGCACTTTTTTGCCACGCTTTGTGATCATTTAGATTCTCCCTTTTGGATACGAAGTAATTCTGTGACAATTTCACGATGAAAGTCGCGTTGGTTTTCATCACCATCACGGCGAAGTTCAGCGATTTGATCAAGATGCCAATTGATAATTTCTTGCAGATTCATCATGCACCTGCATTCATTTGATTATATGGATGATTTGGTGAGTTCCACGGAATACAAACTTCACATACCAAATCTTTCCCACCATTAAGATTTGTGTAATAGGCGCACCAAGTTCCAAGTGGTGTTTTGTGTTGGATTCCATTTGGTTTTGTTTCAAATGCAACTCGCAAATAAGTTCCTGCATGTTGATCGCAAACTACTGTTCCATCATCATCAACCCAAAGTCTGTTGCTCATCATGCACCTACCTTTCTTTCACAGGCAGGACATTGCATGAAAGGTGTTTGATGCCATCCCCAACGATGTCCATTCAACATTGTTTTCAAATGTGAATCTTCAATTTCATTTGGAATTCCTGCATCAAATAGTTCTAATGCTTTTTCTTTTGTAGTCATTATGCACCAACCTTTGTGTATTCAATGTTGCCTACCATTGCCCACTTGTAGTTGTGATCCATACTTTTGTGCAATTCAACTTCTTGTTTTACTGATGACTTAACTGCGCCACCTGTTGTTGTTTTCCAACCGCAAGAACATTCTGCATCCCAACCCCAAGTGCCACGCATTGTTGCGTTGTGAGCAATCTTTTCTTCACCTGCATAAACAAACCACTTGATCTGAACTTTTTCATCTGTTGCAACTTGCTTGATCATTTTCTTTCCTTTTCTTCGGGAGCCTTTCCCCCTACAAGAAGAACGATACGCTCATCCATACGATTGTCAATACACGACATCAAGGAGTTTTGGCGAGTCGGGTTCCCCTGTGGATAACTTCCATGCGACCATTGGCGCATTCCAAAGGAGAGGGGATGAAGTGATTTTGGTAGTTATAGGGGGCGCAATCGCCGTCACAGGGCTTGTGTGGGGGCTTCTAGCCCTTGAGGACAGGTTCACGGCACAGATTACCCACTCAGAGGGCGGTTGGGGCTACCTATGAACCGCGATCCTCTGTTTTCAGTTCACAACTCGCTCAATGGGGATTTTGTCATTTACCTGGAAGAGCGCGATGCCAACCTTGATGTGGTTGAGGATATTTTGGCGGCAGTTCCATTGGTGCAGTTGAAAGGCATTCAAAGCCTCATTCTGCACGATTTGAAATCAATTGATTTAGCTCGATTGATGGATAAGGCAAGGTCAGCCGTTCCTGATCTTGCTATCAAACTCGCAAGCATTAGCGAAAGCGAGGCACTTACTTTGGCTGAACAACTCATCACCGCCGTGAAGGTAGCACGCGCCATGCGCTCGCAACCTGTCGCGACAAAATTGGAGTTGGTGAAGTAAGTGGCAAATCCCAATGGTCGCAAGGGCGCTCTCTTTGAAACTTCAGTAATGAAGTGGCTAAGGGATAGAGGGGTCAGCGCCGAACGACTAACAAAGGCAGGAAGCAAAGATGAAGGTGACATTGTTTGTGTCGTTGCAAACAAAACTTACATCTTTGAGTTGAAAAACCGCAAGGCGATCACACTTCCTGCCTTTTGGGATGAAGCAATCACAGAAGCAAACAATTACGCCGTAGCTCGTGGTCTTGAACAAACTCCACCTGCTTATGTCATAATTAAACGCCGAAATGCCGGCATTGAAAAGTCATGGGTCGTTCAGGATTTAGAACAATGGCTTGGAACTAGGGAGTGAACTTCGAATACTTCTTCCCAACACTACCTTCTTTGTTACAGGCAAAATGCCGTGACATCGAAAACCCCGACATTTTCTTTCCTGAAGGAAAAGTTGAAGAGGCAAACAGTCTCCCAATTGCTCGCAGTATTTGCGGCGGTTGTATAGAACGAAAGGAGTGCTTGGAATACGCACTTGCAGAAAACATCCCATTCGGGATTTGGGCAGGAACGACACCAAAGGAGCGTGGAGTTTATGCACAAAGAAGGCGCAAAAAGTTCGGCATCAATAATGCCGAGACTATTCGCAGACTTCATCTGCAAGGAAGAACACCAAAAGAAATCTCAGTTGCTTTGAATTTAGACCTTTCGTATGTAACGCAAGTTCTTCGCAAAGCAGGGGTGAAATCAGAGGGAGAACTCCAATCACAACTCAAAACAAAAAACTCATCAGGGGGATCGCAATTATGATCAGCGTAAGCGGTTTGACTTCAATGGTTGTCAATGCTGCATTTTCGCCTCAAGTTGCCGTACCTGCATCCATCGTTTATTTAGACCGACCACCTCTTGATCAGGTTGATCCGAAGGAAGTGGCTCGTGATTTGCTTACAACTAAGCAATACAAATGTTATTCCGCGTTGATTGGTAAAGAATCAGCCTGGAAAGACGCAAAAAACCCAACGAGTTCTGCACGAGGAATCGCCCAACTGCTTGACTCTACCTATCGCCGACTTGGAATGGAACATTCTGAGTATAAGGTGTCACAACTTGTGGCATCTCTCGCCTATATCCACAGGCGCCATGTGTCTCCATGCTCGGCATGGTCGCACTTTCAAAAGTTCAATTGGTACTAGACAGATTCGGGGGAATTTGAGTGACTATGGAAATTGAACACAAGCGCATTGTCTTTGATGATGATGTTGCTTCTTGGCTTAAACAATACACAGATGCGTTGACTCGCATCAAAGAATGGCAAGAAGTTGCCGACATTGCTCGTTCGCATTTGGAAAATGCAATGGGTGATGCTGAAGTGGCTATGCATAACGGAAATGAAGTTGTGCGGTGGTCATTTGTTGAATCCAAGCGCATTGATGTGAAGAAGGCACGAGAAATCCTGCCCATTCAGGTCATCGAGCTGTTGGAAGTTCCAACAACTTCACGCCGATTCATGGTTGTTGAGGTGAATGGATAATGAGTATCATCACGCCCATTGCACCACTACTCGATGAACCACCTTTTGCTCCATATGAAGATGATGATGAGGATGACGAATAAATGAACTTTGTTGCTCCACATAAACCATCAAAGGTGATTGCCGATGAACTTGCCGCGATTATCGTCAAGGCAGGTCAATGGTCTCCACGCTCAAAGCAAATTGCAATCGGCCCATCTGAAATTGGGCATGAGTGTTCACGCCGTCTTGCGTACAAACTTCTTGATTGGGAAAAAATCAATGAAGGTGGCAATGGATCGTGGGCAGCCCAGGTGGGAACTGCAATTCATGCTTATTTGGCAGAGGTCTTTGGCAAACTCGATGGCTATGAAGTGGAGCAACGAGTCACGATTCGTTCAGGTCTATCAGGCACGATTGACTTATTTGATGTCAACCGAGGCATCGTGATGGATTGGAAAACTACATCTGCAAAGCAGATTGAAACTCGCAAGAAAGAAGGCGCGAGCAAGCAACAAATCATTCAGACTCAGCTTTATGGTTACGGCAAAGCCCAACAGGGGGTTCAAGTCAACCATGTGGCGCTTGTGTACCTACCGACATCAGGTTCACTTGATGAAATGCATATGGAGATGTATGAATATGATGAGCAGGTTGCACTCGATGCCCTTGCTCGCATTGACAGTCTCTACGGATTACTTTCAACAGTTGATGTGGAAGCAAATCCTGCGATGTGGTCACTTATCCCGGCAAAGAGTGATCGCCTCTGTAACTATTGCCCATATTTTTTGCCTTACAGTAAAGATTTGAGTAAGGCATGCAACGGAGATACCGATGTGTGAATGTGATTCATGCAAGTGTGGTCTCATACCGACAAAGGCACTTTCCGATGGTGTCAAAGAATGGGTGGAAAATAATCCGCCCGAAGAGTTAGACAACAACAACAACGAAATGGGGGAACAGTAATGTTCACAGCACCAACGCAAGGTGGCGGTGATTCAGTCAAGGTTGCAGACTTGGCAGGAAAGCTGCTTATCATCACACCGACTGAACACAAAAGAGAAATCACAACAGTTCACGGTGTTACAGATGCAGTCGAGGTCAACATTGTTGATTTAGATGGCAACGATTCATATGACAACATCTTGTTCTTCAACATCGCATTGAAGAATGCACTCAAGGATAAGATCGGTCAAAAGGTTCTTGCTCGTATTGGGCAAGGTTCGGCAAAGCCTGGCAAATCTGCACCGTGGATTCTCATTGATGCAACAGGCAATCCTGATGACTTGGCAAAGGCAAATGCATACATCGGTGGGGGCAATGCGAATGCAACGCCAACACCTGCTGCACCGCCTGCGCCGATTGATACAAATAACCTGCCACCTGAAGTGCAAGCATTGCTTTCACAATTAGGAGCAAAGCAGGTATAAAAACTTTCCGTGGTTTTTGCCTTTCCTTTAGCCACGGGAACGAGGGATGGGATTTGCGCTTTTGGGGAAGGGCGCAGGTGAGTTCGACTCTCACCACCTCACAAGTTTCAATGATTTTTTGGGGGTCAAATAAGTGATTTGCGATGATGGTGTAATGGCAACACAGATGGCGTTCCAGCTATCAATTGGCGGTTCAATTCCGACCTCATCGCTCCACAATGTTCAATCGATCAAATACCGTGAGGCATATGACCTTGTGAGTCAGCATCACTATTTGGGCAACAAACGCTTCATTGGTCAATACTGTTTTGGTTTGTATATTGAATCTGAATTACAAGGTGCGGTGGTTTATTCACCTTTGTCAGTTCCTAACTCTGCAACCTCAGCTTTTGGATTGCCACGAGGCAATTACCCTGAATTTATTGAAATGAGTCGCTTGGTTCTCAATCCTGCACTAAATGGGGCGAATTATGGCTCCATGTTGATTGCTCGATCATTAAAATTATTGAAAAAATCAGGCATCAAAGCCGTGATCAGTTATGCAGATTCATCACGCCATGTTGGTGCTGTGTATCAGGCGGCAAACTTTACTTATCACGGATTGACACCACAGAAGAATGATTTCTTTTTTGCAGATGGTCGTAAATTATCACGAGGCAAGTCAAAAGGTTTTGAAGGTAAGTGGGTGCCGAGAACAAGAAAACACCGGTACTTGTATAAACTCGACAATTCTGTTGAGTGTATTTGGGAACAAGAAGCATATCCAAAGGGGGAAAAGTGACACCATTCTATGAATTTAGTTGCGATTGTGGTCATAGTGCTGAAGTTTTTTTTCAAATGGATGATGAAAAGCGGATCATCTGCGACGGTTGCAAAAAGAAACTGATGCAACGCAAATATTCTCTTGGTGGCATTGTCCTCAAGGGTGACGGTTGGGGAAGCAAATGACAACAGCCGTCTCATTGTTTGCAGGTGTAGGTGGCTTTGATTTAGCTTTACAGAGAAACGGTGTGAAGGTTGTTGCATCCGTTGAGATTGATAAAAAGGCACAGGATGTGTTGCGCCGACATTTTCCTGAGTCAACTATTTTTGGCGATATTACAGGGGTGACAGGTGAACAACTCAGAGCAGCAGGTTTTGAACCTTCAAACGGAATCATCACAGGTGGATTTCCTTGCCAAGACCTTTCCGTGGCTGGAAAGCGAGCAGGATTGGAAGGATCGCGTAGTGGTCTTTTCTGGGAAATCTGCCGACTCCTTGACGAAACAAGAGCGCAAAATTTTATCCTTGAAAATGTCCCTGGCCTACTTTCCTCAAATGGGGGAAAAGACATGGCCGTTGTCATTGAAGCGTTGGTCGAACGGGGGTATCGCATCGCCTGGAGGGTGCTTGATGCTCAACACTTCGGAGTTCCCCAACGAAGGCGCAGAGTGTTCATTGTCGGATGTCTTGGAAACTCAGGGAGATCACCTGAAGAAATACTCGCTATCGCCGAAGGCCGCGCAGGGTATCTTGCGGAGATCGAGCAGGGGAAAAGGTCAACTTCCTCATCAGTTACAAAAAGCGCTTGAAGATGTGGTGGGTCAAGAGCAGGAGAGCGCAAAATGAATTTGATTATGAAACTTGGATTTCGGGGGGGGTGTCATCAACATTGAACGCATTTGATAATGCAACAGAGATAAGAGCAACAGTTTTAATTCTTGACGGAACTCGTGTTGATGATGTTCGCATTTATGATGATCAAGTTATGCAAACAGTCATTCAAAGATGGGGAACTGGTGGCGGTAATGTTCCAGCAATTCAAAAATCTAATGATTTAACAGTTCGCCGATTGACACCTGTTGAATGTGAAAGATTGCAGGGTTTTCCTGACAATTGGACAGATAACCAGGCAGATTCGAACCGATATAAGCAAATGGGTAATGCCGTTGCAGTTCCGGTTGTGGAATGGATAATCAACCGAATGGTGGCGCGGATCAATGAGTAACTTGCTACCAATCGCGCTGCGGTTCCTTGCACAAGGCATCTCTGTTGTTCCCACCGCCAATGACGGTTCCAAGAGACCTGCCTTTGCCTGGGAACGCTTTCAAAGAGAGTTACCGATGGCAGATGAACTGTTGATGTGGTTCAAAGAAGGTGTCAATGGCATCGGCGTTGTCACGGGAACAGTCTCAGGCAATTTGGAGATGTTAGAACTTGAAGGTCGCGCCGTAGCTCAAAAGATGCACATTGAGATTGGCGAGATTGCAAAGAACTCAAAACTCGGTGATCTATGGAATCGCCTGAATAATGGTTATCTTGAGATGACACCATCAGGTGGGTTGCATTGGTTGTATCGGATTGCAGATGCAGATGTTCCTGGCAACACCGTCCTTGCTCGTAAAGCAGGTGAAGATGGTGGTGTCCTTGCCGAAACTCGCGGCACAGGTGGCTTTTCCATTACTGCGCCATCAGGTGGCAAGACACACCCCAATGGTGGCGATTGGAAACTGATCGGCGGTTCCATTGAGACAATCCCAACGATCACAATGGATGAGCGAGATGCCCTGCACTCAATCTTTTCAATGTTTCATGAAATCCCACGAGTTGAAGCGGTGGCAGAAGATGTCATCACTCGAACAGATGGCATCCTGACACCGGGAGATGATTACAACGCCAAAGTTACCTGGGAATCCATCCTTGAACCTCTAGGGTGGGCAAAGGTCTATTCAAAGGGCGATTTCACCGCATGGCGCAGACCAGGCAAGAATGAAGGTATCTCTGCGACCACAAACTTCAATGGCAACGGCAAACTCTATGTATTTTCAACATCAACCATCTTTGATGCAGAATCTTCATACTCAAAGTTTGCCGCCTACGCCAAGATTGAACACAATGGAGATTTCAAAATCGCTGCCAAAACCCTACGCTCACAAGGATACGGCGCAAGCAATGATCTGAAAACAGATTGGTCAGGTCTTGAAATCCATGCACCTTCAATGGTTCAGCTTCATGATGAGAATGAGGAAGTCACCACGAGTTCTTGGATTCCGCGTGAGATTTGGAATGAGGACTTTGAGCAAGAGGCACCGCCCTCAATGCTTCGCCGTGAGGATGGTCATAACATTTTGTATGCAGGCAAGGTCAATGCACTCTTTGGTGAATCTGAATCGGGCAAGACTTGGGTTGCACTCGAAGCGGTGCGGCAGGAGTTAGCCAAAGGCAACGCTGTTTTCTACATTGACTTTGAGGATTCTGCTAGGGGCATCCTGAACCGCCTTAAAACCCTGAAATGCGACACAGAGAACCTCAAACTCTTCAAGTATGCCAACCCTGATGAACCTCTCGGTGATGGCATCGGTGAGATTATGAAAACCGAGATTGGTAAGTTCATGCCGACTCTCATTGTTGTTGATGGTGTCAACGCTGCGATGAACTTGCTTGGGTTAGACCTAGAAAAGAACAAAGATGCCACGACCTTTTCACTCAAAGTCTTGAAGCCGTTGAAGATATTCGGTGCAGGTATCCTGACCATTGACCATGTGACCAAGAGTAAAGACAATCGAGGCAACTATGCCATCGGCGCTCAAGCCAAGCGTGCTGATATTGATGGAGTGGCAATTGCCTGTGATGTGTCAATGCCATTTGGCAGAGGCATTGACGGCTGCCTTGATCTGAAGGTGACGAAGGATCGCCCTGGCTTTGTCCGAGCCATCTGCCCTGATGCAAAGACACTTGGCATCGCCAACATCCGAAACGGCAAGGATGACTCCATCTCTGTCTCAATCTCAGGTGGCACCGTTGCCATTCCATCTGCCGAATCACGGATTGAATTGGTTTCAGCTTTTATGGAAGCACATGGGTATGAGATGGGATTGAATGAGATCAGAGAAAAGATTCGCAAAGAAGGTCACAAGATTGGCAACACCGAGATTTCAACGGCACTCACATCCCTTGTGATGAGTCATCACCTACTGATGCGAGAGGATGGGCAGAAGAAATTGTTCAAGCATTTGAAGTCATATGTGGTCAACGATGTAAGAACTTTGGACACTTTGCCTGTGGATAACTCTTGAGTATGCAACCGCGCCGAACCGCGCCGAACCGCGCCGATATTTTTTCGGCATACTGCCGACAACCGCGCCGACGCGCCCCCTCTTTAGAGGGGCGCGGGGCGCGGTTCGGTGGCACGCTTGGGCGCGGTTGATTATATGAATTTCAACTTTCAACCAATAAATTGCCGAGCCTGTGGAAAACTTATTTGGCGCGGTTTATCATCGGGCGGATTTGATACGAAACTTGATACGGCTCGACTCAATGTTGCCGAAGAGATCGTGAAGATTTTACAGGGTGCAAGAACCTATGAGTGTCACAAGACTGTCATCTCGTTTGAAGCAGTCAGAAGAACCTCAAGTCGGATTGCAATGGGAACTCATCCCAACGCCGTCACCCTTTCCACACATCTATGTTCGACCATGCACCTGTTTGAAACACCTGACATGGCACCTGCCTATTGGGGAAAGCCAAAGACAACCAAAGAGTATGAAGGAGTTCCTTTCTAATGGACTGCACTATCTGCCAACGAGCAACCAAGAATGAAGGCGCGTGCCTTACCTGTGAGTTGAAGGTCAAGGCGTGCCTGACTGAACTGCCTGCATTGCAGTATGAGGCAGGTTATCACCTGGCACCTGCTCGAACAGGATCGGGCGCAGTTAGCTCAGAGCGAAGCATCGGCATCAATGTCAATGCATTGGACTTTTCAATGGCAACTGACCTGCTGCACATCCTGCATGGGTGGGAAGTCCCGATTCGGATTGGGCGTGGGCTGACACCACCTGCCTTTGTGGATCGGGAACCAACCACAGATGCCGAGGTGGATGCCACCTGCTCGTTCCACCTGACTCACCTTGACTTCACATTGTTGCAGCCGTGGGCGGTAGAGTTCGCATCAGATGTCTATGGTCTCCATGCCAAAGGCAGAGCAGCAGCAAAGAAGTTCTCTGAACAAGCCCGGCGCATTCCTTGTCCTAGTGATGAATGCAAACGATTTGTTGTGATTGATGTTGAGAACTTATCTGATGAGGTCTCTTGCTTCGGGTGTAAGCAATCGTGGACAGTAGCTCGATTAGTGAAGTTGGCAATGAGCAATCCGAACCGCAAATTCTTTCTTGATGTTGAGGCAATTAGTTTGTGGCTCAAAATAAGTCAGAGAGAGATTTACAGGATTGCAAAACGCCATGACATTGAAAAGCGCGGAAGCCTATACAACTTCGGGGATATTTTGAAAGTGGTGCAATTGTGAGTGATTTGACAAAGTTGGCAATTGATTATGCTACGCTTTCGCTATCAGGTTTTGCTGTCCCTGCATCAGCGTTCGGAACAATACAATGCTGAAGATAATCATAAACATTGGCGATGTCGCAACTGAGTTGATGACAGATCAAGCACTCTCATTCGATGCGATTGAGTCTCTCTTAAGCCGAGCAGTTCAATCCACACTTCAATCATACCTATCACTTCCGACTGAAGATCGCCTTGCTGCACTTGGATTGGATACATCTGACGATGATGATGAAGAGGACGATGAGTGACACGACATCCAAATGTCGGCGTTGCAAAATAGATTTACCTCTTGATTCATTTCATAAAGATAAGCGCACACCTAATGGGCGATATGATATTTGCAGAGAATGCAGAACAATCCATCGCAACATCACAAACATTACTGATGAACAATATGATGCCTTACTTGTAGCACAAAACAATTCATGTGCTATCTGTGGCATACATACATCAGAGGCAGAGCGCGGTCTAGTAGTTGATCACAACCATGAGACTCACAAGATTCGTGGACTCTTATGCACACGATGCAATGTAGGGCTTGGGTACTATGGGGATGACACCACGAAGTTGTCAATGGCAATTGAGTATTTGGTAAAGACTGATGGTATTGCCTAGACCTTGCAATGGTTGTGGTGTTGTTGTCAGAGCTGCACGATGCGATGCTTGCAAAAGAATATTAGAGCGTGGCAGACCACGGCGTGCGGATCGAGGATACGACAGTAAGTGGCACAAACTCTCTCGCGCCATGAGGGAACAACAACCATTCTGCACCATCTGTTATTCAACAAAAGATTTGACTCTTGATCACATCCAACCCTTATCTCAAAACGGGTTGAGTATTCCAAGCAACTTGCAAGTGTTATGCCGCAAGTGCAACAGCCGAAAAGGTTCGAAGTAACAAAGAACCCCCGGTGGCACCTATGGGTACACGCACAATGAC
>Ga0247723_1000381_pt1 | contig 30677 bp, 19 predicted proteins | sample MSEWelMarce5H_FC_FD_189079 | JGI IMG/M metagenome (GOLD analysis project Ga0247723, IMG submission 189079) | Subsurface sediment microbial communities from gas well in West Virginia, United States - MSEEL Well Study Marcellus 5H_FC | ecosystem: Environmental > Terrestrial > Deep subsurface >... | reverse complement strand
GCATTATCTAATTGCTTATAAACATACGAGACAAAATTAAGTGGTGTTTCTGTTGTTTTAAATGATGGACCATTAAACACAAGGGCAGATGACTGGATTGTTCCACTTTGTGTAGACAACAAACTATTAATGTCTGTATCAGTCAAATCACTTGTTGCCATAAAGTTTTTAATTATGCTATTTCTTGTTGATTGCTTAGCAGTAACATTATTTACACCTGCAGCACCAATAGTAGTTGCTGGCAGGCTTACATCTTGATCAAGTTGGGTTGTAAATAAGTATTGTGTTTTCATGTCAACACCACGTACATTATTACTGTCTGTCCAATATGTATTTATTCCAGCATAGTGACTAGTTATTTGGGTTCCAAATTGTCCACGTCCATGATCTGCTACAGCACCATTCTGGAGTCTTGTTACACCGTTAACCGTTTCGTAGTATGGAGTTGAGTATATTCTGATTAATCCCGTTGGATATATTTTTCCATTAAACGGAAGAGATGCAAAATACTTTTGATATTCTTGATTATCGCTAATCCAAACATTTCCAATACCAGTTATATTGTACTGTGCTGCATCATACCTTATAATTTCTCCATTAGAGTATAGGTATCCAGTATTTCTTGTTAACCAATATACATTTTCTCCAAGATCAATTATGTTGTTCACAACAACATTTTTTTCAACAGTTGGCGGGGTACTTGGAATATCTGAATTTAATGGCATTGCTCCAAGAACATAACTTCCTTGCTTTGATGCTAGTTCATTTATTGTCTTAGTTGAGTCTGTTCCAGCAACTTCCCATAATAATGATGGTTTATATATCCAAGTTTTTTCTTTATCAATCATCGTTGATTGCTTTATTGAGCCGTACGATCTTTGAATATATCTAGTTGTATAATTAATTTTTCCATCATTATAAATCTTTTTATCTTGTGAGGCTATGGATAAAATATTTGGTAAATTTCCAGAAGATGCATTTTCAATTATGCCAGAGTCTGTTTGATTATTTGATCCAGACAACACAAAGTCTACATCTCTTTGTGCTTCTGTTGGCATTAAGTAGTCTTTACTCATTACAACAAAGTTATTGTATTCATCAAAGAACATTGCAGTTTGTGTAGATACTGCTAATTGGTTTAAAACCTCTGCAACATTTTGATCTGGTGCAATAAAGAAGTATGGAATTACTGGATCTGATTCATTTGCTACACGCTTAAAAACATAATTACTAAAGCCGATATAGTCAAGAATAAGAGATATTGCATAACTTAATGATGTCTGTGTTGTAAGAAGTCTTGGTGCTGGCATTGATTCTAAGAAAAAATAAAAATCTCTTAGTTCTAAAGATAGTGTGGCTCCAGTTACATCTGCTTGTGGAAATCCTTCTGAGTATAATGTTTTAATTGGAATAGAATACTCATCCCCACCAACATCAAATATTGATTCATAAAAGTTAAACTTAATATTTTTTCTTATATATTTAGAGACTATGCTTAAGGTATTGTTTTCATTAAAGGCTTGATCATCATCAAATAAAGACATAGTTCCAGTTGATGCTAACAGTTGTCCTACGGGTAGTGATGTTGATCCAATATCAGAAAGTATTTTTTTAATATTGTAATCAATAACCTTGTCTGAGATGTTTACCAATAGTCTTGGAGACATTTCAATTAAATCAAATGTACAGTCAAACTTATTCATAGTTTCAACAACAACTCTTATTCCACGAATATATGAAAACTCTCTATATGTCGTAGAGTTGTTTGCGTCATTGGTAAAAAAGTCTGGGTTTGTTAAGTCTGTAACTAGTGTTGTTGAACTATTCAGAATTCCAGACGATAAATCCCATCCGTATTCTGGAGTAAACGTATTATATGAATTACTTGAACTACTCCAAATATGAAACGTTCCTCTTTCATTTTGATTTTCTACAACAAGATAAGCGTATCCGTTAATAGAGGTTTCTGGAAGTAAAGTACTAGATGATAGTTTTTCTGCAAACCTAAAGTTTTCTTTATACTGACTTGGAATCTTTAGTCCATATTCTAACTCAACATACCCATCTTCTGGAACAATAGTGGTTCCATCATTACGTAGTGAATTTTGATCAAATGAATATGCATCAATCCAACTATTTCTATCTAAATACTGAATCTTCCATCTTACTGGAGTTGTTTTATTTTCTACTCCGTAAAGTGGATCTCCTAAAGATCCAGACTGGGTTATCATGGTGCCCATATTAACGGTGCCAACATTTGTTTGCATCTTTACAATAATCTTATTTGCTGGAACATTTTCTTTATAAACTACAAATGGAACAGCATCATCAATATAGTTTAATCCATTTGATATATTCTTAGCAACCCCTCTTTCAAGGTTGTTTTCTGTTCTAAATGATGACCAATATCTAAACTGATCGTACCTTGATGCCATATAGTATCTTGGTCTTTGTGAAATAGATTCTCCAGAGTTTGCAAGATATCTATTATTAAAATAAGATGCTTTATTAATTCCAGAACGTGGTCTAAAAGGTTTTACACAATCCTCTAAAGAATAAATCATTTTTAGTTTTTCTTTAGTTGATGTAAACAGTTGTGGAACTCCAGAGTTATCAAACCCTCCGTCTACAACAACATCAGCATCAGTTGCCCCTGTGTAGTAATTACCTGCATCTAGTGGGTCAAACGTAAGTGGTAAAGTTCTAAATTTAACATCTGATCCAGTAGGTCTGTATCTGTAGTTTCCAAGTTTAAAGATGTTATCTGGCATATTCATATTCCACTCAGCCAAGACTAATGACTGTAACTGTATTGTTGAAGATGTTTCTAGATGTGTCTTTAATGTCTCACTAACAAACATTTAGACCTCTTCCAGCGATACCGAAATATTCCAAAGATCGTGGTTTGATCCACCACGTTTCACAACAGAGTAATTAAAGTCTGCAATATAAACTTGAATAATTTGATTATACTTAGCAAGGTTTCCATAGTCTGCATCATCCTTACCAAAGTTTGAATACTTATCATATGCTAAAAACATCCAGAAAGGTCCTTTATGGTTTTCATACCAGTCAAGTAGTTCTACTCCGCCTGCTCCACCATCTGAGGTAAACTCGTTGGTTGTATTTTTTTCAGGAGATAGTCCAGTAGATAAAAACCCTGCATCCTGATAATATGCTCTTGATGGCAAGTTAGTCCAAGAAACAGACATTGTTAGTTTATCTGCTATATGGTATGAACGCATACGTCCATTAATGGTTCTTTGTCTTTGTTCTATTCTTGTTGGAGTAAAATTTAATTCCCCACGATTATGGTCTGAAAGAATAAGAAATTGATTAATTAGATCTGGATCTGTGGACCCTGCAAAGTTACCTTGGACTTCATAGCCAGTGGGCAGGTATACCCCATTAACCAGTGTGCCAGGGTTCTCAGACCACAGTAGGGCTTGGGGGCGCTGATACCTACGTCTACCCGTTAAATACGCTGCTGTGGCCATTATTACCTCTGTGTCCTAATTCTCTGTGAGTCAACGCCCTTAATCTGTGTCATAACTGCCCTTGCAACATCTTGAGGGTTTAGATTAGATCCGTTAACACTAATGCCTACATTATAATTATACACTGAACTTGAGTTGTTATTTACAGAACTTGAATTTGACACATTTGATGGAGCAATAATGTTAGTTGAAGGTGTCTTGTATGTTGGGGCTGTAAAACCATTCTGCAACATTGATGGAAACTTAGATCCATTCATTGCTGCAAGCATTGGCCCAAAAGCCTTTGTTGCTGACTTATTCACTACAAACTCTCCAGGGGTCAGCATCGCTGGAACAGTGTCTGAACCAATAGACTTGCCTCCTACTGAGAAATATTTAGGTTTAACCATTCCACCATTTGCTAGATACTGATTGAAGTTTCCTCCTCCTCCACCACCGATATTGTTTGGATCAATCTTTGGTAGTGTTGCATTATAGGCTTCCTGTGCTGCAGCAAGGGCGGCTTCTTCTTCTGCTTTCTTTCTAAGCAATTCATCAAACTTCCACCATTCGCCCTTATCCGCTGCATCCTCAAAAGCCTTTGTTGCTGCATCAACTGCAGCCTGTGCTGAATCAACTTCACTAACAATATTAATAAATTCTTCAAATGCTGCAAGGGATTCTGGAGTATCTTTTGGTGCAATATATGCGCTTCCACCAACGCCACCGCTAAGGCTAGAAGTATTTAGGTTAGAACTATTAAAACTTGCCATATCTGCCATGGCTGCCTTGATTGCATTTATTAAATCAAGCATTGTTCTAAGTTCATCATTACCTTGTTTTAATTTTAAATTATACCTATCAAGTTCAATCTGAACCTTTTCCCAACCTAATTTTTCTTTTTCAATTGCAGCAAGTTTTGCATCAAGAATTGCTTGATTTTTATCAAGTTCTTTTTGAAGTCCATCAAGAATGGCCTGTGCTGATCTAAGTTGATTATTTTTTAGTCCATCAATAACTTGCTCAATATTTCTAATTTTAAGAAGTTCTGCTTCTCTTAATTCTGTTATATTATAAATTCTATCTTCTATTGCAAGAATTGCTTCTTGGGCAACTTTTCTTTGTTGCTCAAGTGCAAATGTTTGTTGACTAATTTTAAACTGTTCTGCTTCAATTTGTACTTTTGTCATACCGCTTGCAGAAACTAGTGAATCAATTTCAGATTTTCTTGCTGTTGCAAGGAAGTCTCCAGATGTACGATTTGCTGCATCTGCTGCTGCTGAGCGCATCTCGTTTGCCATCTGTGCTGCTGCAGAAATATCACCTTGAGATAGTGCGTCGGCAAGAGAGATTCTGTTTCTTTCTTGTGTAGCAATATCTTGATTTAATTCAGATATCTTTTGTAGTGCCTGCTCTTGTTTATCATACTTTTCATTGATTGCTTCTGCAGCCTTATCAATTAATGTTAAATCGTTTGATAAAACATTAGATCTTTCTGATAGGGCTTGAATTGGTCTATCAAATGTTAAATCAATATTTCTTTGTAGGTCATTTATTTCTTCTTGTAAATCGTCAAGAAGATTTTGTCCAATATTTTTATCATATTTTAATGTAAAGTTAATGTCATCAATTTTGTCTTGTTGACTTTGAATATCATTATTTACCTGTTGAACTGCATCTTCAGCCAACTTAATTTTTGCTTTTAGTTCAAAGTTATCTAAATCAAACTGGTTCTGCAATTCTTTTGCTTGTAGATCAAGGGCAGAGACATTTGCATCTATAGCATCTTGTGTTTTTTGTTCAAAAGTTTTTGTAGCATTTTCAATAAACTTAAGCATGGCTGCATACGCTTCAGCGTTTTTAATTAAATCTTCAAATTCGGTAGATACATTTCCAACAGAGTTTGCAATTGCCCAGGCGTATGACTTATTCTTTATAAGTTCAATAATTGTTTCGTGCTTTATTCCAGCCTCATTTAATTTATTAAATGCATCAATTTGTGCTTGAGTGTCAGCCATATCTTCACCAAGTTTAATTTTGGCTAATTGATAGTTAAGATTAATAGTCTTTTCTATTTCTCTGTTTAATTCTTTTTGTTCTTCAGTAGTGGCCTTTAGTCCTCCTTGTGCTGCAATCTTTGCAGTTAAGGTTGCGTTCTGTAATATCTTTTGAATTTCAAGTGAGTTATAGCCCTCATCTGTTAATGCTTTGTGGGCAATAACTTGGTTTTCAATTTCTTTACTTGCATCTTTTACATCTTGGATATAACCACCAATTGTGGCTTTTCGGAATCCTTCATTGATAACTATAAAGTCATCTTTAAGACCAGAGATTCTTCCATTTTCTTTAATATCAAATAAAGTATTTGCCCATAATTTAAATTGCTCTGCATCTAAACCTCTAATAATCTCCATAAAGTCTTTATCAATAGATATTCCAGCATCCTTTGCTGCTGCCTCTATTTGCTTAATTGCTCCACGTTGCTCATCAAGTCCTGGGTTTATTGATTTTTTACCGCCATCTTTAAGGAATTTTCTTAAAGATTCTAATGGCTTAAGAGCATCAAACCCACCCTCTTTAATAAGTTTAAGTCTTTGAGCAAGATCATTAAGGAATGAATCATCTCTTGTTGGACCATCACCCTTTGGAGTTGTAGCGCCAGGAACAACTGCTCCACTAACAGGGGCTGTTGGGAAAAGTTCTTCTCTTATTTTATTTAGGGCTTCTGTTTTTGCTTTTTCTATATTTGTTGCATTCTTTTTAAATTCTGCAAGGGCTTTTGCTTTTTCTTTTGGATCTACCTTTGTAGTTGCTAATGTTTCACCAGTTCTACTTCTTCCAGCAGTTGCACGGAATTTAGGGTTTTTTTCTAAGAAGTCTGCTTCTAATTCTCTATCTAAAATTTTATCAAAACTATCGCTATACTCAATAGAGCCAATAGTTAAAATTGCTTGAAGTTGAACATTCTTATCAAGTTTACTTATCTCGCTCCACTGCCTGATTGCAGAATCTAGAGTAAGGTTTTTACCAACTCCACCTGCTTCTTCTTGCATTTTAACAAGAGTCTTAAGTGTAACTTGTCCATTAGGGAATTGCTTTTTAAGTGCTTCAATTTCTTTTCCTCGTGCCTTAATTCTTGGCAGATCACTCTTTTCTGTTTCAATTTCTAACTTAATACCAATGTAGTCTGGAATTTTTCCAAGTTCTTCTATTGAACTAAATGTTGCATCTGCGTCTGCTTTGTTTAGGTTTCTAACAGCAAGAACAAGATTTTTTTGATTATCTTCGTTTGGAAGCATTGTTAGAATTGTAGATAATCTTTGAACTCCTTCTGTTCCTTGAACCGAAACAAGTGCATTTAGATTTTTACTTATGTCTCCGCCAGCCTTAGTTAAAGTACTAACCAATACAGATGCCTCGCCAGGAGTTAAAACATCTGAAGTAACCAGGGTTGAAATTTCAAGTGTTACCTTGTCCTTGCCAATTTGATCAAGTTGTGATTGAAGAGCAGCAGCCTGTGCTTTAAGTGGTGCATTGTCTTTAAACTTATCCTGCATTCCAACTGCAAATGCTTCCATATATTTATCACGTACTTGTCCACGTCCTGTGCCCAATGGACTAATTTTTTCAAGAAAGTCTGCACCTGAAACTTGGTCATAGTTTGAAGAAACATCTCTAAGCATCTTTGCTTGTTTTTGTCTTAATGTTTGCAAGCCAGACTGCTTTTTAGATTCTAGTCCAGCAATCTCTAAATCAATTGCTGCTCGTTCTTTGTCTGTCTTTAAAGTCTTTTTCTTTAACTCAAGATTTGCAATTGATGTATCAAAGATTGAGGTTAATGCGTCTATACTTCCTTGTGAAGCAGTTATATTTTGTGAAACAAGTCCTTGAACTACACCTGCTGCTTTTGCTATTACTGCTTTTTCTTTACCCTTTTGCCAGTTTCTAATTGCTAGATCAATACCGCCAGTAATAACTGCTGTAATTGCTGCACCAACTGCTCCAAAGGGTGCTCCAACTCCTGTTGCCGTTGCTGCTCCACTAGCAACAAGTCCTGCAGTTCGTGCTACTCTTACTCCTGATGCTACTCTGCCTAGAACTCCTGCACCCTTAGCGCCAGTCATTGCCATTTCTTGTGCAATTAATCCTCTTCCAGCAACCATACTTGCTGCTTGGCTTCCTGCTCTTGCTCCAATTAAAGCACCGCCAACTGTTCCTCCTGCTAGTTGTAAACCTTCTCCTATAGTATTAATACCCTTTTGTTGTCTTGCAACTTTATTAAGGTTTTCAATTGCAGCCTGTGCTACCTTTTCTCCAGTGGTAACTAATTCAAGTTGTACTTGTAGTGGATTATCTAAAACATTTTTTCCATTAGGACCAAGAAGTTGAATTAATCTTCCTCTTACATTAACCTCAAGTCTTGCATCTTTTAAATCTCTTGTAAGTGCAATCGCAATTGATTGTGCTTGCTCTGAATTTAAAACTCCTTGAGATACTGCAGTTCCTAGTTGATTAACTAGTGAGTCAACTGCTGCTCCTTCTCCTAGGTCTACTATTGCGTTATTAAATGATTTTTTAAGATTTTTACCAAATTCACTACTAGATATAAGGTTGGATCCAAAATCCATACTTACTGGAGAAAGATCAGTATTTCTTCCTGCTCTTTTTGCTGCAGCGGTTTGAGTTATAGAAACCCTATTAGTAATCTTTCCAAGTTCTTCAAGATTCTTAGTTGTCATGCTCATTGCTTCTGCTTGCTTTTGTCCTTCAATCATATTCTTTTTAATTGTTGCTGCCTGCATTTTAAACACAATAGTAAGACCAACTGCAGTTGCTGCAAGTAATTTAAGTGGACTGTTAAGCATTGGCAAAAGCATAGTTAGCATAGACAACATCATAATCATATCCATACTCTTTGCAATACCACTATCTGGATTCTTTTGAGCATACATTCCAGCAGCCATAGGTACAGCCATACCAAGCATCTGTGCTGGCATCATCTTTTGTGTAAAGTTCATTCTGTTCATTTGACGTGCATTGGTGCGCTCTGCAGCGGTTGCTGCTCTTGTAGTTCCGTCCTCATTTGTAACTGTTGAAGGTACATTTCCATATCCACTCAAGAATCCACGCATTCCAACAGTCTTGTCTTTCTCAAACCTATTTTTAACAACCTTTGCTGATTCTTCTACCTTAGTTAAAGATGTAGAGACACGAGAGCCAGCCTTTCTTACACCTTCCATTGCTTTTCCTGCAATCTTGGTTTCTTTACCAGCCTTTGTTACCTCTGCTGCAAAGTTTTTAATTGCTCTAAAATCTCTATCTCTTAATACTGAAGTACCAGCATTTCCTAATCTTGTCTTTGTTGGTGTAGGTTCTTTAATTGGATCTCCCCAAGAATCCATACCTGGTGTAGGAGTTGGACCTGAATACTTTCCACCTGGTTTTAGTGATGCTGGGTAGCCATCCCAACCAATGTTTGATGCTTCAAAACCAGGAACATTATCTGCAATCATTGAACGAATAAGTGGCATATACTTTGCAGATTGCTTTGCAGGAATTACTGCCTCTCCTGGAGAAAGCATTGCAGGCTGAATATCTCCAGCACCCTTTGGACCAGGTACTGAAACAATACCCTCTGCATATCCTGGAATATCAGCAGTAGCAGCATTATAAATCTTTTTCCAGTCTGCCTTTTTAGCATCCTCTAAACGACCTACTATAGCATCGTAAAGTTCTCTTTCTCTTGGATTTAATTTAAATGTATCAATTGTTGCTTTATATCTAGGAATAGATTCTTCAATTTCTTGAAGCATTGCGTTTTTAAATTTTTCATATCCCATATCTTTGGCAATTCCTTGAACAGATCTTGCAAAGTCTTTTGATGCTCCACCCTTTACTGCTAAAAAGTTTATTAAAAGTTGCTCTTCTACTGACTTCATCTCATCTGCATATTTAACTCTATTTGATGCAGTCGGGAATACTCCAGCATTACTCATATCTACTACATCGTTACCACTAACATTGTCTGTCTTAAGATCCTTATCTCCACGAAGACCAGAGGCTAAGGTTTGTTTAATAAATTGTTTTGGTGTAAACTCTCCAGTTGGATTAGCAAATCTTGGGTTATAGTCTGATTCAATAACAAGGACTTTTCTTTGTTTACTTAAATCTGTTGGATCTGCAATAACCTTAATTGACTGATTTGATGGAGTATCAAGTTCCTGGCCTTTTCTCATTAAAGCAGACATTCGCATTTCTGCTAGAGCAGCCTCTTCACTTTCTACAGCCTTGTAAACTACAGTTCTACCATTTGGTAATTCATAAACTCCATTGACCGCTCTTGAAATTGAACCAACGCTAAATCCACCAAGTTTTTGTATTTTTCTTCCAGTGTCTGTAACAGGAAGGTTTTTAAATCTACTTTCCTTGATTTGTGCATCTATTTTTTCTGCCATTGCACGTTGTGCTTGTATCTTTTTAAATGGAATTGGCATTCCAAGAGAAACAACTCCACCAGCCAACTTTACTGGGTTAAGTGCAGCAAAAGCATCATCAGTAAATCTAAAATCATCGTAGTATGATGGATTACGACCAACTCTATACTTTAATGCTTCTCTTAGTGCTAATTCTGATGTAGAGATATTTGCTTTACCTTCAAGTTGTGCAATAATTTGCATTGCTTCATCGGCGTTTCTAGGATGTGCTCCCTTAACTCCATTTACAATTACACCACGTAAACCTAAGTTTGCAAAACTCCAGTCTCTTGCAATTTTTTCTGGCGACCAGGCTGCTTTGCCTCTTTTCTTTCCAGCAGGAACAATGTGGCTTGGTGTGTCCATCTTGTCCCAATTTATTGTCTTGCTTGACCCTGGCCTTAATTGCTCAAGTCTAGCCTGTAAAAATTCTCTTTCTTCAGTTGCATAGTAGTTCATTAGTTTCTGAGCATGTGGATTTTTTGATGCTATAAAAGCAGCCATTCTTTTATCTGCAATAGACTGCTTACCAACTCTATTTTTCTTCATGTCATACTTTTGAAGTCTTCCATATAGAGAACTTAAATCAGTTATTTTTGCTCCATTTAATTGTGGTGCTCTTTCTTTTAATATATAATGCAACTTTCCTTCTGTTGTATTTTCCCAAGTTTTTTCCTTGGCGACGACTTATTCCACCATATTTAGAAGTACGCTTTTCATCTCCAGTAGTTAAATATCTTTCATTTTTTTGCAATGCAATCTTTAAATCTTTTTTCAGTGTTTTAGGAATTATAAATGATGCATCTCTAACCTGAATAACTAAGTCGTCTCCTTGTTCTCTATAAAGAATGTTAGACAGACTTCCTGCTCGGTTTCCAAATAACGATTTAAGTTCACCTGCTTGTCTAAGTGGAATAACTGGAGCCTTGGGTCCAACAACTCCTCTTGCTGATGCTCCTCTTCCAACATTTGCTGCTGCTCCAAATGCTGGGAACAAGCCTCTAGAAAAACCTGGAACCTTGTCTTGAATAATCTGATTAATAAACCCTGAATACTTTTGTGTTTGCTTTACTGGAATAACTGACTCTCCAGGTGATAGCATTGCTGGAATTACATCCCCTGCTCCCTTTGGTCCTGGAACAGATGTTGTTCCTCCAGCAAACTTTTTAGGAAGAAGAACTCCTCCTCTAGGCATAAACATTCCTGGGTTAGTTGCTGCAAATGAACCCATTGCAGCAGTGGCCTTAGTATAAGTACTCATTAAAGATGTTAGTGCTGCTGACTCTAGTGTATATGCTGAAGAAAGTTGTTGGTGCTTAGAATAAAGAGCATTGCTAATAGAAATGTTTTCTAATTCTTCTTGTGATAAATATTGTGTCTTTAATGCTGCATCTGTTGATCCCGCTGCAAGTTGCTGATAACCTTTACGAAGAACCTGAATGCCCTTAACGGAGTTTGCCACGGCATTTGCAAGCAAACCAAATGTCATTAAGAATATAGGTCCTAATCCACCAACTACAACAGTTATAATTCCAATAGCCTTTTTTATTCCTTCTGGAAGATTGTTAAACTTGTCAGCCATTCTTCCAATAAACTCAATTACTGGAGTAAATACTTTAGCAAACAACTCTCCAATTGGAGCAATAGAAACCTTAAGTTTTTCTATAGATGATGCCAACTTATTCATTGGTGAATCTGCCTGAGTCTTTAATTCTCGTTGGCTTAAAATTGCAAGTTCTTCTACTGATGCATTAGTAAGTTGAAGAACACGAGCAGCCTGAGTTCCTTCTCTTCCAAGGTTGTTTAAAAGTGCAGAAATTCTAGCAAACTGATACTTACCAAAAACCTTTTCAATTACTCTTGAACGCTCTAAGTCAGTTAGTGGTTGTAACGCCTGTGCAAATCCAGTTACTGTGTTTCTTAAGTTACCAGCGTTTGCTTCAACAATTCCCTTAATATTAATTCCAACTGCTGCTGCTGCTTTAGATGCAGCGTTACTTGGATTAATTAAAGATGCAAGACCTGACTTAAGTGCGTTAGCACCTTGCGCTGCAGAAATTCCACCTTCTTGCATTGCAGCCATGAAGTATGCTAAATCTTTTACGTCACCACCAAGTTGCTGAATAACTGGTGCAACCTTTGGAATTGCTTCTGTTAAATCTTCAAGTGCTACAACTGTTTGGTTTTCTACTGCGTTAAGGAAGTCAATTGTTCCAGCCATATCTCCAGTGTCAATTTGGAAAGCATTCTTAAGTGCAATAGTCGTTTCTAATGCTTTTTCTTGTGTAACTCCACCAAGTACTGCAAGTTTATTTGTTTGTTCTACAAGTTGCTCTAATCCCTTGCCAGAAAAACCTGCTGCTGCAGCATCTGCAGCCATCTTAATTGTTTCAGAAACCTTAAGGCCATATTTTGTATATTCATCGCCTAATGCACGAATATTTTTTAAGGCAGCGTCCGTTGCTCCTTGATCTGTAAAAATATCTCCGTAAACCTTTTTAAATCTAATAGTTTGTGTTTCAATTTCTTTAAATACCTTTATTGCCTGAGCACCAAAAAGCATAAGTGGAATTGTAAAACCAACCATAAGTTGGCGACCTGCCCACTGTGTATTTTTACCAAAGTTTAAAAGTTTTGTAGATCCATCATCAATAAGTTTATTCATTATTTGCTGACGCTGCGTTGCCATCATTAACTGTGTAGTTAAGTTTTGCATGTTCAATGACTTTGGAGTGAACTTCATAGAGTTCATTGCACCTTGGGCATCACGTCCTAATTGAACATACTGTTGCTGTAGAGTCTTTACACGCTTATCTACAAGTTTTTCAATAGTGTCAAACTCACGACCAAACATCTTTCCAAATGTCTTGGTAGATGCTGCACCATATCTAAAATATTCTTTAAGTGATAGTCTTTGTCTATCTAGGTTTGTAGCAAACTGCTCAGAGGCAGTGCTCATTCTTGTCATTGATGCTGTCCACTGACCAGTGGCATTTACATTGTGTAGAAGAGATTGTGCGTATTTTGCTTGGGCTGCTGCTGCAGCCTTTGTTCCAACGATTAAGGAACGGTTAAGGGCTGTTAGTTCCTTCTCAAGTAAACGCAGTTGCGCCATTGCTTGTGAAGTATCAATATTTATAAAAATATTGCTATTTGTATCTCCAGCCATTAACCGTTAGCCTTAAACCGTTATAGTTCTTCTTGTGCTAAAGCAAGTAAAGCGGTATCTGAAAGATTAATTCCAGATGCTGCCTCAATAATTGAATAAACTGTAGGAAGGTCAATTACATCCTCAAGTTTTTCAATGCTTTCCCCCAACTCTGGCTTATACTGCTCCATAGCGATTGCTACACACTCAATTAAAAGTGTCATAGACTTATCGTTATCATTTTGGACTGCCCCCAAGCCCTCAAACTTCTTCATAAATTTACGCAAAAGTGAGATCTTGAGAGGTCTTACCTTGATCTTTGTTCCATCAATCAGGGTAATTATTTTTTCTTCATGTACTGTTGTAGTCATAACTTCCTCTCAGTAAGTTACCTCAATTATAGCATAAACAGCCTATTACATTAGGTTTTCGTAGTCAAGGCCCATGCCTATGCCAAACCCTGCTTTTTGTGCATTTGCACCCTGTAAAGACAGGACATCGTTGCTATCACTGGTTTGACCCTTGCTAAATACTCTAGCCTTCATGTCTTCCCATTCTTTTTGACCTCTATCTTTATTTGTTTCCCCGTCTAAATCCACACCCTGAATTGCTGCAAGAAATTTCTTTTCTTGATAATCTAAATCTCTAATTGATCCAATGGTTGCCACTAATTCAGGCATTGATAGGTTTGCCTCTAGTTCTTGATAGTCTTTCCATATACCCAGCAAAAATATCTCAGACTCTAACTTTGCTAAATCTAATTCATCCCAACCGCTACCCATAGTATCTTGTTTTAATGCTTGTTCTTTTACTGGTTCATCTACCTCTCCATTAACGCTAATACCGCCACCGATATTAATTATTTTATATATTGTAGGTAGGTCTACATGATCTTCTAGTTCTTCAAGTGTCTTTGCAATTTCTGGTTTATACTGTTGCATAGCAATTCTTGCACATTCTGACAAATAGGATATTGATTCAAGGTCATTTTTAGCATCTTTTATAAAATGAAAAGCCTCCATAAACTCTCTAAGATACTTAATCTTGAGAGGATAAATTTCTATCTTTTCGCCATCTATTAATGTAATAGTATCTGACTTATATATTTTTGTAGCCATCTTATCAATTTTACCACAAACAAAAAGCCCACCCCCAGTTAAGGGAGTGGGCCAGTTGTCAGTTTATATTAAATTGAGTTTGATGCCCAAGTACGGTCAACGATCTTACCGTATGATCCAGAAGCGTCCTCTGGTAGTAGACGGAATGAAACTTCAAACATTGAAGCCTCATCACGCTTTGCTGACACTGTTACATTTTCAATAGACAAAGCACGGTATGCTGTGTAGACACGCTCAATGTATGGAGAGTCTGCACAATCACCTGTTCCTGGTCCAACAGCACAGATTGCACGTTCTACTGGACATTCTCCGATGTCACCTGCTGAAAGATTTAATGTTCTTCCTGCTGATGTCAACTTGTTTCCAGATAGATCGTCATTATTGCCTGCCAATGAGAGAAGCAAGTTCTCTAGAGTAGCCTCAGCAAAAGCAGTTGCAAGATTAACCTGCATACCCTGCTTATAAAGTTTTGCAACGTCAAGAATCTGGTCTACCTGGACTTCACCGAAGTCTGGTTGGAACTGCATTTCAAGACCGTTCATGGTATAACCTACGTTATCGTAAGCAGCGTTATCAGCCAAAGTTTCCTTGTATGATTCACCGTTTACAAAAGCGGCCATTGTACCTGGCGTTAGGGTTGTATCTGCAACGAAAAGCGCTGCTGCACCAACGATAATGTTGGTCGATGTTCCACGACTATATGCCATTTATTCACCTCTTCCTTAAAATAGATATTAAGTTGTTTTGGCGTTATTTGTTTCCTCAGCCATAATTATAACATTGTTTTATATAACTATTTTATTTGCATCAGAGAGTCTTGCCTCTGGTACCCAGTCATGGTTTGTAAGGTCTTGGTCTTGATGATACTCAAAATCAATAATAATCTTGTTACCCCCATAGGTACGGGCTGTGCCAAAGTCAATAATATCTCTGGTTTCTTCTAGTTGGTATACCTTGAAATTATGGAATAGGAACATATTGTCTACTGTGGTTCCGTCATCCAACTGTACCTTTCGGTTAGCACACCAGGCATTTAACTCTTCTGCAGACTCATCTCCACGGTCAAGAAGCCTCAAAACAGCCTCCTGTGTTTGGATCATGGTTGGGATTGAGTCTTCTCCAAGACCATAAAAATAATACAATATTTGTTCAGACTTAATGTGTGGGAACTTTCCCTTGTTCATCTTAACAAGTCTATCCCAAGTACAGGCAACTCCATTACTAACTGGAGTGTTTACATCATTTAGAACCATCCACTTTTCTGTAAGGTCGTCAAGGTTAAATGGTGAAGGTGGAAAAAACGGGGTTACATATCCTAGGCTCTCACTTAGTTTTGATTGTAAGTACTTATTGATCCATAATAATGGAGTATTTAATAAATCTGTATTAGCCATTTAGTAACCCCGCATTTGCTATCCATCTATATCCTACGTCTCTTCCTTTTGATCTTCCAGATTTCTTTCCTGATGTAAGGTTCTTTTTATATAATATAGGGTTTTCTAAGTATTGTGATATACCGCTTGATCTTAAAAATGCTTGTGTAAAATACTTTGTAAAGAAGGAGTCAATTACTTTTTCAAATGAACCTGTTGTTGCGTCTCCGCCAGGATTATCTACATTCACACTATTTTTAGTAAATACTGTTTCTCCTCCTGCTTCAAATACAAGCACATCAGAATTTCTTGGTGTAATTGTTACTGGTATTCCCTCTTCCATTATTCTTGCCTTTTCATAAAAAGGTACGTTTGATCCATCTTTGAGTGATGATGATTGTTTAAAGTTTGTTATAAATGATAGTCCTAGATTGCTTACTGTATATTTTATATCGTATAGTCTTGCGTTTGGACTTCCCACTTGATACCATTCATATATATGGTTTAGTGCTTGTGGATTTACCCTTGCATTTGAGTCAATATATTTTTGTAACATTTCTGAAATATTTAAACCAAGACTATGAAAGAAGTCAACTTTTCCAATTTGAATTCCATCTAGGTAGCCAAAAGAATATTCAACTATATTGTCCATGTCTTTTCTAAACTGTCTGGTATTGATTGCTAGTTTCATTAGATATCTGATGCCTGATTCTCTGAACGGCGTACTACTAATGCAAAATACTCTGGATCTCCAAATGGTCCTATGATTGGTGACTGAGATTCAATCTCATATATTGTTGACTTCCCAGCCCTTGTTCCAGAAGTTTCTACATATAACGGAACATCATTTTTTGTTCTAATGTTTGTAACAATAACATTTGTTATTGCATCTGCTACATTTTCTTCAGAAAAACGAATATCTCTCTTTGTTCTTCCTACTAATACTTTTTTTAATGTTATGTTTACGTTTGGCTTTACTTCTTCATCTACCGTGCCATCTTTTGAAAAATTACAAACCACTGTCTTATTGAAGATCCAAGTCTTTTTAACATTTCCATAAGCGCCTTGCTCAACTAGTGGATAGTAAACATCTGCCTTCATTGGGTACATGAAGTCTGTCTCTTCACATAGATCCATTACAACACCCAGGGCTTGGAAATATTATTAACGTATTTATCTAAAATTTTATCTACTAGGATATTGCCAGTTCCGTCAAGAAGTCTCTTATCATACTCAATCTTAAACTGCTCAGTGCTATATGCTTTTACATATCTCTTGTAATAGTCTAATTTTCCACACTTAATATCATTAATAAGCATTCTTGTTGCATCTTGAATGTCATATGGAACAACCTTGTATCCAGTTTCTAGAAGAATAATATAATCTGTTCCTTCAGAAAATGCTACACCAGAACTGACTGTTTGAACATTACCACTGTCTTCTGTATCAAATAAAGAAATTGAGTCTGAGTATCCTAATGGTATTCTTGCTGGCTTTCTTTCTGCACGGTTTAAAGCATCTACTGTCTCTACGGGATCTTTTGTAATTGCAGTCTTGTCTTTTGTTATTAAATAGTTATATGTAGTTAATGCTGCTGGGGTTTCTGATGAGTCATATACTAACTCTGCATTCTCATGTACCGTTAAAATTTTATGTGTTTTATCCCAAAGCGGTATGTAGTCAGTTCCCTGTCCAACAACTTCTAGGTAAGACCTCTTATAATAAAAACCACCAGTGATTGAATCAATAATTGCTCTTGCAAGATTTTCATGATCTGTGTATTCTGCTATTTCAGTAGGAGTTGTTCCAAGTGTTGCTGGGTCTATATAAGGTCTTGTTATGTCTAAATTATCTTCTACTACTATGTCTCCACGAACATCTTGAACTCCAGAGACCGTAAGGCTTTCGTAAATTGTAACGGGATATGATTTATCATACTTAGTAAATTCTTCAGTAAGTGCATAGGTAAGAACACTTTGATTATTTGATTGAAGAACTATTTCTGTTTCTGTTTGCTCTAGAAGGTCTTCAATTACAAGAATATACTCTGTAGATGCTTCTGGTACTGTATACGATACAGATAAAGGATATGGTGGCTTACGTAGTATTTGCATTATTTACCGTAATAACTCGCTAATTCTTCAGGTGTCGCAATACGAACCTGCTTACGTGTTAGCCATTTTTCTGATGCTTCTTTGGTTACAATATTATAACCTGGGGTTAGTTGGCCAACCTTTACCCAATGTAAACTTTTAGTTGAATATATTGCAATCTTTTCACTTGTTTTATTTGGTTCAACAACTTCTTTGTTTGGGTCTGGAATAAAACTACCTATTGTTTCCAATATCTGCATTTTTGTTGTTGCACCATCTAGATTAATATTATTCTTTTTGGCATAGGACTTTAACTCAAAAACTGTTTTTGTAACTAATTCTTCAATTGTCATAATTGTATCCTCCTATGTTATTATACCAGAATGTGAAGAAGGAGGGCAGTTGTTACACCGCCCTCCTCATTCAATTATTTATGAGTATTACTCAGAAGTAGAGTTTGCATCTGCATAAGCAACTGCATCTAGTTCTTCCCATTGAATACCAAAGCGGACGAATACTGTGTATTCAATTGTGTCCTTCTTTGGCTTGTATTCACGGTTTACAGTAATATCACGCTGGAATCCCCATACACGGTTTGATGGGAATGTCAAGTCGACGAAACCATCTGGGTAGTAAGGAACTTCCATTACATCAATTCCTAATACACGAGTTGTACGTGCATTACCAATTGTCTGTGCGTTTCCATCAAGGTATGCTTGACGGTTTGCAGGTGTACCTGCTGGGCGACCAGCAAATGCTTCTGCGATTGCATCGCCTAGTGTACCGTTATTTGAAACGATACCCTGGAAAGCATCTGTACCAGCGTAGAACTTTAGGTTCGACTTAACTGCACGATACTTACGTGGCATTGCTAGAATGATGTTCTGCATTACTGTTGGTGTCCAAGCATCATTAGCGACAGTAACGACTGACTCATGAGCGTCGTTTACATACTGTCCTCCTGAATATACAGAATCTGTAGTTTGCTTTACGAAACCTTGCATAATTGACAAGAAGTCACCTGTAGCACCGTCACCATTAATGGCAAGGTCTTCAATATCGTTTGCGAATGCATTTGTCATCAAGCGAACTAGATGATCTTCAAGTGCTCCACCTTCAATATTGTCTTCTAGTGATTCTGTAGAAACTTCCCAATCAAGACGAATCTTCTTTGTAGTAAGTTCTACCTTTGTAAATGTTGCACCAGCGTTTGTGTAGTTTGGACTACCCTGCGCTGCTGCACGAATAACACGCTCTCCAACGTTAACCTTTTCGATTTCCATTGTGTTTGCTCTCATTGTAACTCTACGACCATCCTTGGCGAGTACTGTTGCATCCCACACGTAGTCGATGAAGCGACGAGCCTGTTCTGGTGCAAGAATACCTCCTGCTGCCCCAGTTGGGTTAACAGCATTTGCTCCAGTTGTTACACCGAAGTTTGCTGTTGCTGTGTTACCGAGTTGTGATCCAACAGACGCTGCTGCTGAGTCTAAACCTGTAGCACTACCAACACCACCTGATACGAGTGCACCCTGGGAGTTAATTTCTGCTCCTGAGCCACCTGAACCTGGATAGTTCTTGGCTATATCTTTATCTTGTTCTGACATTATTTCACCTCCTAGTGAATATATTGTTAATTAAATAGGTCGGAATTTTTGAGGAAACGTCCGCCCCATAGGGATTTTTGAACCTTTACAGGCTCAAACTGCACGATCTCGCCTAGATCGCCAGACTTGCGGAAAGCGGTATCTTGCTCAACGGCATCTACTCTCTTTCCAAACTCATTGAACTGACCCTTGACCTGTGCTACTTCTGTAGACACATCGTCAACGGACTTGTTAAGTGCTGCAACCTGCTCATTAAGAGACTTAATGGTTGTAGCGAGATCGCCAAAGGCATTAGTAAGAGAGTTCTTGATTTCAGCAATTGCATCTGCAACTGACTCATCTGACTTTGCTACAGCAAGTTCGGCTTCAACTGCTGGAGCAACGCTCTCTTCTTCTACTACGGGAGCAGAAGGAACTGCACCACCATCGTCTGACTTTTCAACAACAGTATCTGTTGCTGCTGCTTCAACGACTGCAGGAGTTTCTACTTCTGCTGGCTGTGCCTCTGGAGTAATTTCAACATTTTCAACTACAGCATCTAATACTGCTTCTGTTGCTTCTGTCATTTTATTTACCTCCTTGGTAATCTTAATTGTACTAATGCCTTTAGCACTATCAACTAAGAACTTTATCATGTTTGCTTTTTCGCTATCGCTTTTTTCTACGAAACCAATGTTTTCCATGTTCTTACCACTGACTGGGCTTTCTGCTGTTTCTGAGTCAGATACTAATACGATACCGTTTTCAGAATCGTAAAAAACATTTTCAATTATTGCATCTACTGATGCGCCAGAAATAACATTGTGGCCATTAACCTTTTCAACAGAAATAATGCTTGCAAACTGGTTTGCTGGGCTATCTACAAGAGATAGTTCGTAAAGATCATAGTCTTTAATGATGCGGATTGCCTTGTCCATGTCTGCATTGTATGCATCATCCCAAGACTTAATATTTCCACCGATAGAAAAACCACTATATGTGCCATCTAGGACTTTCTCCCAGGCATCTTGTGCACCCTTTGATACGTATGCAGATACATAAACTCCGCTATAGAACTTCTTTGAATTAGGGTCAAAATACTTATCTTCTTTGAATGAGACAATCTTTCCTACCGCTGACGGTTGGTGCATTTCTCTTAGATTGCCACGGAAATTTTTAAATGCCTGAAGACTTGCCTCAGTTGTAACAATATCATCTTGCTTATCAATATTGTCAAGAGTTGCAAAGCCAGAGACCATTCGGCGTTCTACATCTACCTTGCCAATAGGCATTGACAGACGGACGCTATTCTTGTCTGTTGTCCAGTGTGCTTTATTGATTAACATATCGTTATCCATTATACCAAATGTTTTAAGAGATTTCTCAATTATTGAGACGCTCTTCCCTCTCCCTGTGGATTACGTCCATCAAGAGTTGCAGCACCATCTGATTGACTATTTGTTCTTTCTGCATCTCTTTGACGATTGCCAGCAAGGTTTGCTCTAGCATCTGTTGCCTGTCTTGGAGTCATAACAAATGGAGTATCTCCATCTTTTCTCTGTGGCAAATCAAGTGCTGTGCGAGCCTCATTTGGAGTCATAACTTGAGTCTTAACGTATCTCTCAAGAATCTGAGACTGTGCAATCTCATCAGTAAGAGTTAGTTCATTAAACTTAAGTTCAAGAACATCTGTCTTTTCCTTAATAATCTTGTTGACTACCTTCTCAAGATGATGTTGTGCAGGTCGTGCAACCTGCTCCTTAAATGTTCTATCCTGAGAAAGTGCTGCTGCAAGTCCAGACTCTGATCCACCTAGTTTTGAAATAGGCACTTGGTGAGCAATTAAAATGTCATCACGATTCTGTTTACGATACTCTTTAAATGATCCATCTTGGATACCGTTTTCAATTGGCTCCATCTTGAACTCAACTTTGTTTTGATCTGTATCTCCAGGAAGTGGAATATATAGAGTTCTATGAGACTGAGACTTTAATCCAGTCTGAAGAAATCTAAACATCTTATCCTCTGCATCTCCAGATAACTTTGCACCCTTTAGAGTAATGATGTATCGTGGGACAGCCTTGTTTTCAAAGTAGTCAATGTTATATCTTGAAGCAAGTTGATCTCCAATTAGAGATGGCATTGCAGAAACGATGTCTGGAATACCATAGTATGTGTTTAGTGGAGAATAAGACTTAATATGAATAATCTCATTTGCACGGCCATCTGCTGTTACTGGGTTTGGATTGGTTGCACCAAAATTTCTAAAGTAAACAACTGCCTGCCCAATAATTTGAAGGAATCCATCGTTTAATCTACGGACACGAACAGTAGTTGCTGGGATGTGACCAATGTATCCAATCTCACCCTTGATAGTTCTACCAACCTCAATAAAACCATTACCAGTTGCTTCAACATCTGTATAAACCTTTTCCATTATTTTTGTAAAACTATCATCGTCATTAAGGTTTTCTAGCCAGTCACGTAACTCAATCTTTGCTCTTTCAATTCTATTTCTTGCTCTATCTGTTGCTGATTCATCTTCTGACATTTCTAGTCTAAGTGCAGTTCTATCTGCAATGTCAAAACGATATCCAAGACCAACAATGTTTTCTACCTTTGCATCGATTGCTGCATGGTTAGCAAAAGATGTATCATAAAAATTTGCAAGTTCATACATGTTATATGGTGGTGTGATTACGTCAAATAGACCGTATCCATTTCTGTATACCGTTCCAGGATTAAGAGCCTTTGATCCAGCATCTACTCCAGATGGAGTTGCATTTGCAGAGTCTAGGTATGCTTCAGTTGGTGTTATGGCTTTGCTTACTTGTCTTGCTACACGACGACGAAAGTTTTGATCTAGACCAGAGTATTTTTGTAACTCTTCCCAGTTTTTATTAAATGGGTCACTTGAATTAAACTTATTTTCTTCTTGCTCTTGAGTATTTAAACTTGCTCTAACATACTGGAAGTTATCATCATCAGTCACTTTCGTACGCATCCCTTCCGTGTGTGTTTAATGTTTTTTGTGCATCGGCAATTGCGCCTAGATCATTAACATTTGGAATTAAACCTTGTCTCATTCTATCTTTTTGTTCTGAATATTCTTCTTCAGATACTCTGGTTAGTCCAGGAACAAAATGCGCTGTACCTTCTCCATCATCACCATTAAACACTGCAGCCCTTTTAAGTTCTGCAATTTTTGATATGTCACCTTTTTGAGCGGGGATGTTTAATACAGAACCAGTTCCGTCAGTAAACCACTTTCCATTTGACTTCTTATATACGTATAGGCCCCAGTCATAATGCTTGTCAATGACCTTACGGCGTACATTTTCAACAATTGGCTTGCCAGTTTTTGGGTTAATTAAAGAATCCATAACCACAAGTATACCAGATTACACTGGTGAGCCAACAGATATTGACCATGTAGTGTCATTGTATATTTTCATCTTATCTGCATCAAAAATCATACCTGATTCATCATCAATGATAATCTTATTAGTACCCATATAGTTATTGTATACGTCCTGTGAGTTTACTCCGTATAGAGGAGAAGATGATATAGACATTACTCCATCCCAGGTATAGTTGTTTAGCCAGTATGACCATCCATAGTCAATAGCGCCGTCTTGCCTTACCTGATTCCAAGACCTACTTACCTTTGACTGTAACTGCTGTAGATTATTGGCCTGATAGTATGAAATATTGTTGAATATTGCTGGACCCTTCAAATTTACAGAACCTAGGAATAGGTCAAAGTTTAAGGCTGTTGTAAAGTTAATTCCTAGAATAGACCATTCTTTAACCGTCAAGACTGGCTCACGAACAGGCTTTCCATTTATAAAATATTTAATCTCATCAAAATTTGAGTTATCTTTCTTATTTTTTGCATAAACAACTCCTCTTTTTCCAAAACTATCATTTGCAACAACATAAAAAACTATTGTATTATTTTTATGTTCAACTTCAAACAGTGCTATTGGTGTTAGTGGAAAGGCTCTTTGCTCATACTTAATCCATGACTGAAATGCACTTACTCTGTAATTTTCTGCAACAGACTGATTTACTGGCATGGAAATACCACGATCTTCATTTAAGTCAAAGTCTCCACGAACTTGAATTCCAGATGTTCGGTTTGTGTATAAATATGGAGTGCTTGCCTTATAAATACTAAATGGATTTTTTGCTTTATAGTCATAATATAAGCCAGACCTCTTGTATGGGAAAAGGTTAGATCCAAACTTTGTTCCAATTGGATTAAATGAATTATCATTAAGAGCCTGGGAAGCAATTTCTAATTTTTTTAAAACTACTGGTTTTTTAATTATTCCACGAACAACAAAGTCAACACTGTAAACAACTGCAAGTTCATTAAAGTCTATATCTTTTCTTGGATAGACTAATGTATTATCAATAATCTCAAACTTTGTTTTTTGCCAAGATGGATAGTGAGATACATCAACTACAGAATTTTCTTGTGGAGAAACAGTTTCTGTAAAATAACTTGATGGAGCATTTGCTCCTTCATCTACATATTGAAAAGTTAGATAACTTCTAATTGATGCATTTTCAGTATTATATTCATAGTATGTTAGAGAGTTTTCTAGCATATCAAGATAGTTGTACCATCCAGTAAATAATACATTTTGCAGTTGGGTGTATGTTCTTCTTACTGGAGTATCGTAGCTATTCATTAAATCTTGATAGGTTAGTTCTTGTCCCCTTGTTGATTCCAATAATGTATCTGGTGATGGATATCCTAAGTTAAACTGCAAAAAGTCAAGATCATAAAAAGAATTTCCAGAATCATTTTGAACGTATTGTCCAAAATATGATAGTGGCAAATAATCTTCCCAGTGTCCAGAAATACCAATATCTAAAAATAGTTGATTATATGAAAATGTTGGTAGTAGTGTATAACTTGCCATATGCTCTAAAAGAGTTATTGAACTTAGTTTTGTCGTTCCGCCATCATAAACAGAAGCCCAAACCTGAGTATTATACAATCCCGCATCAACTAAGTCTGCTTCTTCATTGTATAATCCTCCATTTATAATTCTATTTAGTGTTGGATCATTGTCGCTAACTAAAAGTCCATACGAATTAAAAAGATTATAAATTCCATTTAAGTTTGATTTTGTTGAAAATCCAACAGAATAGATATATCCATCAAAGGTGTTATTTCCTTGATCGTCTCCACCAACATAAAGACTTAATGAATTTTGATTGCCAAAAAACGTTGAAAGATTTCCACCAGTTGAATTAATAAGGGACTCAATTTCAAATCCTGCAGCAAATGGCTCGTCTAGACTAATACTTTGTGTTCGGTAAATTTCTTGTTCGGTTCCACCATAATTCAAAGAATATACAACCTCAAGACCATCAACTTTAACAATAAAGTAGTTTCCAGTACTTGGGCTATAAACTTTAAACAATATCTTTTCTTCTTGGGCAGTTCCGCTTCCTTGATAACCTACTTCAAAAACTCCATAAAGAGATGCAACCTGGTCATTTAAAACATTAAAGTTTGTGAAGTATATGTATGCTCCTTGGTTATCCCAAGTTGAGTCAGGATTAAGAGATATAAATCTAGCATCAGTTCCGATGTTTCCGCTAGTAAGATTATTAAACAAAGAGTTTGAATCATCGTATAGGTCCTGCAATGTTTTTGTTCCAGTGAAGATTGTTGGAAGTGTGTAGTCTGGTGTCTTTAAATATTTTTCTGTAGTAGATAGGTTATCAAAACTTCCTTGTTGCCATTGTGCAAAACTTGGATAATTATAGTTTGATGTATAGTCTGCAAACGTATAGTCAATTACAGCAGACGTTCCTCCATATGCAGAATCAATTGCCTCTGATGATCCAACTCCCTGACCATAAACCCATCGTCTTTTTGCAACTACGTCTGGAACACGGTAAGAGTAAATAGCAAAACAATCAATTTCAATAGGTGTAACATCTTCATAAGAATAGAAACCAACCCAGTCTTCGTCAATTCCATCTGCAAGGTTTATAGATGCAGTATTAAAATCTAAAGAAATAACTTGTTCTCCGTTTATCATAACCGTTGCATTATTATTAACTACCGCAATGTGTATTAGAATTGGTCTAAACCATTCAGATACAAAATGAGAACTAAAATTGTCACCAATTAGTAGGGTTAAAAATCCATCTTCTACATATAATCCATCACTGCTTCCAATTGGTCCAAAAATCTTTTTAGATGTAATAGATTCTGAGTTTATCCTTGCCCAAAATTCAACAGTATAATTATTGTATCTTCCTACTTCGTGTAAAAATCCTTTTCCAGGAAAAATAACTGATGGCCTTCCACCGTTTGGCTCAAGTTTTGTAATTCCAGATGCACCAAAGACTAATGGAATTCCTGTATTTTTTGCAACAAGTGAATTGTTATTTACAAGATAATATCCAGTATCTGATGATATTCCATAGGCTGCTGCAGGAACAACTTTGTTGTTAGTTGTTATATTAATATTTGCTGGGAAAGTCTGTGAAGTAATACCCAAAGAGCCAACATTAAATTCTTCAGACCACTGACCAAGAGTTATTCCATTAAAGTAAAACTCATAATCTGCTGAAGTAGATCCTCCATCAATTGTAACAATTTTTATAACTAGTCTTAATGTTGTAGTCTCATCTGGTATCTCAAAGGTCTCTGATATAAAACCCCACTGCTGAAATAAGGATGTTTCAAAAGTTTTTAGATTTTGAATTATTTGAGAAGTAGTTGTGTCTGTATATTCATATCCGATAGAGACTGACTCAACATATGGACTATTTGAATAAAAATGTGTTCCAACACAAAAGGTTTTAAGGCTTAAGTTTAGATCTTTAAAATTTATAATATCTGGACTTATTAGTATTGCTTCATTTGTTTGACCAGTTGGGACGGTACAACTAACCTTTGTATTATAACTATCTGGAAATGGTTCACCAGTTAATGCAGTACCCGCAGAAAGTGTACATCCAGTCTTATTCCAGAGTGTAAGTATATTTCTTTGAGCCTCTGAAATAAGGCTAATATAATCAAGTTTATCGTCTAGTGCCCAGAGAACTAGTGGGTGTTCACTAAAAATCTTTTCTGCATATAAGTTTGATGGGCTGGACATTGTTCTCCTATACCCTTATTATAGCAGGATAGAGCCTAGTATAATTTAATCTCACAAGCATCAGTTGAGCAGTACTTTTCAGACTCAGCGTCTAAATTGTCTTTGCCGTCATAGATTGCAGACCAATCAATCTTTCCAATTGTTCCAACATAGGCATTATATTCTTCTCTTGAAATCTCACTATACGGTTGTTGTGGATAAGTCTTATTTCCCATTGGAAGAAATGATACTGCCTTTAATTGACCCTCATACATATTTAATGCTGGAGCCACAAACTGTTTTTCTGTTTCCTTGTCAAACGATAGAGTTACAGAAACACCATTATCTGACCAGTACTTTTGAGCAGTTGCTGCCAAACCAATCTTCTCAAATAAACTTACCTGCTTCTCAGCACGTTTGTGTCCAGATGCTACTGGGAAATATACTACAGATGTATTTGCTGATACAAGGTCGTCTTCAATCCTATATCCCGCTGCTTTAAATAAATGCATCATTGGATCGGTGTTACCAAAACGAATAGCACGAAGATAAAATTCTCCACCAGGTCCCCAGTGAACTCCAGGAGTTGCACCTGATAAAAGAGAAACAGATCCTGAAGGTTTAACGGTAGTTACACGAACCGATTCACGAACACATAGCCACTCAGAATACTTGTGGTCATAATGACGAATTTTTTGATACCCTTCATCCATCCACTCACGCAATGCTGGAAGTCCAGAATTATCTGCAAAAGAAGCAATGCCAGTAAGAGATGTTCCAATACGACGATTACGTTGCATAATACCGTTTGTTTGCTGCCAATGTGTTGGCATTAGAGTTACAGTTTTTCCATAAAGATATGCAAACTTCAATGTCTTAAGGAAGTCCTCCTTGGAGTCATGACGGTTTAAGTGCACTTCTACAAGTGTACAAAGTTCGTAAGATTCCAATGGCTGCTCCGCACAAGGATTGAATCCCATAATACGGGAATCCTTATAGTCTGGTGCATCTTTTAATCTACCATATTCTCTAGCAACATCTAACCAGATAAATCCTGGCTCTCCATTATCTGCAATTAAATCTACATAGTCTTCATATTTTGTTCCAACTGTTGCTGAAATAGAATTGTTTGACATCCAAGCCCAGCCTGGTTTTTTTGGGTCGTAGGAGTTACGCTCTGGAAATACTTCTGGATTCTTAAGATTAATAAAACCTTCATCTTCTGGTGTTCCAAGTGCAAGAGTTGCAGAACGACGAACATTTCCAGAAACAACACATGTTCCAATAAGATTAACAATATCAACGATAGCACGACTATCTAGTACCTCTCCAGCCCTAGAGCCAATTACATTTCGGATACGGGTATGAAGATCAATAAGTGGTGCTGGACCGCTTGCTACCCCTCCAAAGCCCTTAATAGGTGCTCCTAGAGGACGGATAAGGTTATAGTTAAACTCTTGAATAGACTGGTTTTGACGAAGAAAAGAATTGATTAAAAGACGAACTGACTCAACCCATCCTTCACGAGTATCTGGAATCTCATAAATAGATGCTGGCTCAGTGGGAGCATAGATAGACATTTGCTTGTCTTGTCCAAGGGTATCAAATCCAACTCCAATACCCAACATTAATGCATCCATTACCCAAGCAAATAATGCACCAGGATCGTTGCGATCAATGTCTCTTGTAGATACCATTGCACAATTTTGAAGGGATGCAGAGTTACGCTTCTCCATAGTCATAGGTGTGCCAAATGCCCAAAGACCACGACCTGGTGGAGTCCACTTTAATTCAAACATTCTCTGGAAAGCTTCTTGTGCAGACTTCTGTGCCTTGTTATCATTCCATGGTAGACGGTTATCTTTGGCATGATTCTTCTGTACTGAATACATACCCTCGATTACACGACGACAAACCTCATGCCATCTTTCCTTAGTTCCATCTTCCTTCATGCGAGAATATGTACGAATAAAAGTAATTTCTCCAAGTGAGTTAGACCCTGCATCTGAGAATCCAAATGGTGCTGGAACATTATTATATTTATTTACAAAATCTTCTGATAGACGAAACGAAAAAACTTCTGACATTTATTTACCTTTCTAAGCAAATTTAGATGAGTACTTTGAGTTTTCCAAAGTGGTCTTAAGTATATCATAATTATTTAATGAGTGTAAGCGTAAAACAAAAAGCTATAGCTTAGGATTAGGCATAGGACTTTGATTTTATTGAATCAATCTTTTTCTATCCTATATTATCTTTGATCCAGTTAGTAAGAGAAATTTTTGGATCCCAACCAAAGGTACTCTTAAACTTGTTATTGTTTGCTAGTGTTTCTCTAGCTTATAGTTTTTAGCTTTTTTATTCCAATAAAATTTTTCATGTACATTTGAAGACTCATTATCAATAACAACAACTTCATGCCCCATTTCTAATAGTTTATCTACTAGGCTAGAGCCTACAAACCCTGCACCTCCTGTTACCAAAGCTTTCATAGTGTATTCATTGCTTTCTGGGCAGCATTTATTCCTTGCATTATTGCTTGATCAGTATTGATATATACATAGTTAGCAAGTCTTCCTGCAATTATAGCGTTTGGATATTTTTCTAATAAAGATTTTTTTAACTTATCTGATTTCATCTTATTTATTCCTTTTACATCATATACTGGATAGTGTTTTTTTGTTATATCTGGATATTCATATGTAACTATTGTACCATTTAAATCTTTTTGGCCAGACATATGTTTTGTCTCTGTTCTTCTAGTATATTCTTTGTCTAATCCTGGATAATTTATTTGCCCTGCAGATAAATAAAAACCTTCTTTACCTGGTATATAGGAATGTTCAACTCTAACTCCACGCCACTCAAGTTGCTCTGAATCTAGAAAATCGTCAAGTGGAGCTGTAACAATAACACAGTCATATTTATTCCATGGTATTGTTTTTTCAGTATCCTGTATTCCCATAAGTATATTGATATTGTCATGGTTTAAAATATTTTCTACTAACTTAGTCCAACCACCTTCTGGCCAGCCTTGCCATTTATCTAAGAAAATTGGAAGATTTCCATCATACCTAAGCCCAATTCTTTTTGGTGCAATAGATGATGAAAGATTCTTTGGATCCATTTTCCATTGTTTAATGGTATATGGCAATACAAATGTGTTATAAAGTGTTTGCCCCATTATTGAAGTTGCATAGGTTTCAAAGTTTGTTGGATCTGGAACCTTTGGTAACAATGATATTTCTTTTTTTATTATTTCCCACTCTGACATTTTTGCTATTTCACTTATTTGAAGTGGCCAAGAAAATAGTCCTTCTTGAGTTTCCGTCTGAATATAATGAACATAGCTTATCCACTTAGAAAATCTTTGTATAAAATTAATAACAGTATCATTGTTTGTATGATTTACATGTATTCCGTTTTGCTCATACAGAATGCCATTATACTCTGATGTTCTTACGTGGCCACCAACATAGTATTCCATTTCATGTATTTCAACTTTCCAATTATTTTCAGCTAAAACTCTTGCTGCAGTGGAACCGCATAGTCCTGACCCAATGATTAGTGCTTTTTTCATTTTTTTTAAATACTTTCGTTTATTTTTAAGCTATTTAATATATCTGAGTGGATATACCAACTATCCCATCTTGACTCTTCTGACAATACCTGCACATATCCATTTAAAGATAACAAATCATTAATTCTTTGTTTTGAGTTTGTATAGTTGTGTTCAACTGTTATAACTTTAAATTTTCTAGAAAAATCATAAGCCTCAAGAATAGAAAACTCACTTCCTTCTGTATCAATTGAAAGATAATCAATTGTCTTTGGCAAATTATATTTATTTAATAAATCAGATAGCGATATAGTTTCTACTTGATAGGTTGAACCCATTGTTTTTCTAATATTTGAATGCATATCATCAAATGCATATTGAGACATTCCAGAAAGTCCAGCTAAGCCAGAGACTTCTATGAAATCTGTCTGCTCTCCCGTTTGATTTGAAACACATAGTGTTTCTACAAAAACATTTCTTTTTTGTTTTAAAATATTAGAATAATGTTTAGATGGCTCTGCTAATAAACCAGTCCAATTATAATAAGTTTCAAGTAAAAACGTGTTTGATAGATATATGCCATCAGAGGCTCCAAATTCAACAAAGCAGCCTGGATCTTCTCCAAGTATAAAAAGAACAAAAAGATCTTGTTTAAGCTGTGAGTAGTGCTGACGATTTTTACAAAAAATATTAAATCTGTTAGAAAGAGATTGATTTATCATATTCAAAATTATAT
>Ga0247723_1000380_pt1 | contig 30757 bp, 25 predicted proteins | sample MSEWelMarce5H_FC_FD_189079 | JGI IMG/M metagenome (GOLD analysis project Ga0247723, IMG submission 189079) | Subsurface sediment microbial communities from gas well in West Virginia, United States - MSEEL Well Study Marcellus 5H_FC | ecosystem: Environmental > Terrestrial > Deep subsurface >... | reverse complement strand
ATGCCCTTATTTCTAATTATAATAAATTAATCAGTGGAGATAAGTTTTATAGTGTTCTATATTCAGCTTTCTATACCCATTTATTTAAATTTGTAAATATTAAGCCTAACTTTAAACCAGATCATGATTTTTCGTCATATATACGTAATCACGTTAATGGTCACGGCATCAGTACGATGTTGTTTAATTGGTATAGGTTCGTGAGTAATTTTTACGAAACAATCGAAGATGTTACTATTGATAAAGATTTATTATTGCGCCCTACTATGACGCGTACTGATTTTATTACACCAATAATTAGTAAGTTGTCTGGTCTATCGTTTGCGGATCTCTTCGCTATTGCAAGTTATGAGAACTGTCAGGATTAACCATGACAATACCTGATCGTAATAAATACGCATCACCTATAATGAACTCTAGAGGTGATAATTTTAATATACGTACTAATAGGACTCTGTTATCGACGATTCCAGTATATACATCTATACCCCTACATACTGAAAATGACGCAGGGGAAATGATTCACAACATTGCCACTCTGAACTTTCATGTATGTGCCATATATGGGCGCTTTACCGCACTCATGTTTAACACGCACCACTACATCACTGATCACTATGAAGTAAGAGACGAATATGTTTTAAAACCATATGTAATTCAATCCGGTTATGATTCATTTATATCTATAGTTGAGGATGCAGAACAGACCCCTAATACGAATTTAGTGTATAGTGAAAGTAGATTAAATCTACTATACGCAGTGGTTAGGTATATCGAATATAAATTGGGTTGGGAGTATGTTCAATTCAGCAGATATTTTAGCGAGGATAAAAAGAAGCTGAATATATACGACTCAGCTTTAAGTTCTGTTAAAGAATTTACTCAACTACTATATCGATTTGATAAGTTAAAAGCAGAGATTGATCTACTGTCAGGTAGTTGTTCTAAAAAGAATTTCTTAGACATTATCTCTAAACTTATGAATGTGGATAGAGATACCATAAAACACAACGCAACTGAAAAGGGATTTATCAATGGCATTAAATAAAGACAACTACAAAGAGGAGCTTAATAAGCTCCTCTCTAACCCTCACGTTAAAGCTGACCCAGTTCTTAATTTTACATGTAAACTCATGATACAATACGATTCCTGGCTTATAGGTGTAGGACATGACCAGGTAACGATCGATGATTTTAACGAGCATGTTCTCCCTAAAATTGCAGATCCAGAAAAGCTTAAAATTGTTCTTAGTCTTATTAAACATTTTTCTAAATACTTCCATGTTTATAGTAAAACAGATATCGATGACACTATTGATGATGAAGAGTTTTTCAAGCATTTTAAATCTAGAATTTTAACCCAATATGGATACGGTGATAAAGATATCAACGATATATTACTCTATGATATTCGCATTCAAACTTATTTCTATGATGATGAAAATGATCAGTGTAGCAATTCAGAATTTAAACACCTATTACTCGCATTAACTGATAAGTTGATGCAGTATGATCTTGGTACTAGGGGTGAGGTTTGGGAATCTAGTGATATGATAGCGCGGCTAGTGTCTAAAGGAAGTTTTGATATTGTTAATGATGTTACATATTACTTAGGGAATAGAATACCCTCTCTAGTATCATCAGATTCTTCTGAGTTTAATTTACATGAATTTATCACAGGACTATTTAACGATAAGGCTACATATACTCACCGTACAAAAGATCCTCATCGTTTAAAGACTGACATCACTAAGCAATATATTAATAAGATAGCGCCGCTGTTGAATGTATCTGTTGTGTACGATACTGACATCCCAGTGAAGTATGACATTGGGAATGGGGCTATTAATGTTAGAATAAATCTCAATAATTACTTTGACGAGTTAATAAAACGTATAGATGAGAAGTTCTTAGAGGATGATAATTTATATATCTCAAGTTTAATCGCTACTCATATTAAAAATAATCATTTTAGATTCGCAGCATCTATTATGGCTAGGCGTTTAGTGGACTCTTATGTGACTAAATGGAGAGCTAGCTTAACAAATAGCGTGGGTGTTATCTTCGGCCATAGTCTTATTGGTATGTACCTTGATCTCATGGGTTGTGATAGTTTAATACCTTCAGATGTTGACGTATGTGCAGATGAGAATTCAATCTATTTAAAAGTTGGTAAATATACTACAGAGCTAATGCCGATTCACAATCCACCAACAGGAGATGGTTATGAAACCACTACCGCATCATCCGATTAGAGATCTTATTCATTCTACAACACAAGAAGAGATTGATGAGTTTAAATCGCGTGCTTTTATAATCGAATCAAACTTTAAACCTGGCGAAATTGGTGTTGGTGGTAGATCTGAAAAAGTAATTTCCTATATGGGATTTGAAAGACCTTCTGAACTAAATTTCTATGATTATAAAACTTTTCCTGAAAACGACATTAGTACATCTTTTACATGGGATAAAGGTAGTTTAAAGTTCTTAGATACTAAACCTGACCTAGAGTTGATCCCCTTAGGATTTATTTTCATTCCTTCGTCGTATGGATATCATGGAATTATTAAAATCTCCATGCAAGAAGTTGTAGCCGCGTGTAAACAACATCCGCTCTATAGCACCATTAGGGCTGTTGAATTTCCTATTAGTTATGCCATGGATACTAAGTTCCATTGGGAAATTTCACGGATCTTTACAACTAAAGATTTAGCCCCATGGGCTTCTGATAGTGGATATTACAACCATCGCACTTAAATAGGAGACTGATAATGATGCCCGTCGGTCGTAAATTAGGCGGTACAGGAGAGTCTGTTACTCGCCCATATCCTATCCTTGAAAATATCGATCAGGTTCTTCCTTTATTAAAAGATCGTAAAGAATTTAAGATCAGACATAATCTAATTCATGGATATAAGTACTCAGCCATAGACTATGCGATCATAGGGAAAGATACCTTTAGTCATCCTATTCTGCGCGAATGTCGCGGTCTTAAATTTGATACCGACACAGGTGAGATCCTTGCTAGGTCTATTCATAAGTTCTACAATATCAATGAAACAGATGAATCTCAAGCACATTCAATTCCGCTACTATCCATTAAGAAAATTTATATCAAACATGACGGATCCCTTATTCATCCGTTAGTATTTGGGGATCATGTTGTCTGGGTAACTAAACTTGGGCATGATAGCGGAGATCCTCGTTTTATATCCCCTGCTGAAGATGTCCATAAATACACACAACTAGATGACAGCATGTACATTAATACTGCTATACAAAATTACTACAAAAAGCACCCTGACCGTACTTTACTCTTTGAGTTCGTTAAGAAAGTTCCTCAAGGGGATGTAATTTCTAAATACCCAGAAGATAGACTATATGGTCTATATAGTCGTGATGTTACGACAGGTGAGTATTTTGAATTTCCTAAAGAGCTATTAAATGTACAAGGTATTTATGAATCCCATTATTATGTTGTAGCTGATTTCCCATTTGTTGAAAATACATCACAGCTTATTCATGTGTTAGATAATTTATCTGAACGTAGTATTGATCCTAGCGTTACAGATGATCTTATCACTGAACCTATCTATGAAGGATACGTATTCTTAACAAATGAAAATACATTGTTCAAGCTTAAAAGTTCTCAATATGTACAAAGATCTAAAATAAATACACTTATTGTCAATAAGAAATATGTTGTTAATAAAATCTTGTCTGAGACTATCGATGACATTATTCCTATCATTAAAGAACTATTTCCTGATAGAAGTGACATTTTTAACTATATTACTAAAGTACATGAAACATGGTTTACTTACATTGAAGATGTTAGGAATGAAACTAAAGTCATGCAAGGTCAATATAATACAACTAAAGAATTTGCTATGTCTACAGCACCAACAACTACAGCTAAAGCTCACATCTTAGCTGAATGGTCTGGTAAAAATTGGGCTGGCAGCATTAAAGCAAATGCTCTTCAAAACACAGCTATTGAACGACATTCAGGTATCATAGACAGAATCAATCTTATTCCTTTCTATGGTGATTGATCATACTTTAATAGGGTGGGCACATGCCCACCCTACACAGCTTTAAGGAGAGTAGAGTGAAACGTAATATTCCCATCATTGGTAGCTTTGGTTTATTAATAGGACTATCTTTTCTTTTAAGTTCTTGCTTTACTAAAGGCGATGGTTATGAGATTGTTATTGATAAATGCGAAGCTCATATGGCTAAAGTATCAGGGGTTTATGCTTCAGGCGGTAAACATAGTGGAACTTATTTTATTGTTAATCACCAAGAAAAAGAATATAGAGTACCTTTTAAAAAATCTACATATAGTCAAATCCCTCCAGAAGCACTTGTACATTTAATTACATATAAAGAAATTGTAAGTGGTATAAGTTGGACGAGAGTCGTACCTTACAATCATTCATGTCCTAAAGACATAGATGAGCTTAGCGAACATCATTATGGTATTTATAGTACAATGATGGATTTGCGTACTGGAAAAATAACTGATTAATAAATTGGAAAGGGGCTTAATATGACAACTGAAAAACAAAAATCTATAAATCCTAGTAATGATAATGACAAGCCTTTAGTGGTTTTTAAAGTGGATGAAAAAACATTAGAAACTATTAGAAAACTCAAAAGTATATTTAACGTAAAAACAAAACATTGACTGATATACAGCCTAAAACAGGAGGCATCAAATGAGCCCTACGCTTCAAGAACTACTTTATAAAGCTAAAGAAGTCATAGAGGCAATGACCCCAGAAGAACGTGCTGCTCACTTCGAAGAACAGCGTCAAAGCTGGGGCCGTGCAGAGATGCAACTCTCTAAACTTGAACGTGATACAACTACCTTTATTCGTGATATTTTTACACCACCGCAAGATGCAACAAGGCCATACGTTGAATCGGATATTGTTGTTGAGATCCTAAGATGGTTAGCCTCAGAAGAACATGGTATTACTTGGCTTAGTTTAGAAAAACATTTAATGTCTCGCAATATTAAAGCACCTGATTGGTTAAATGATCTGATCATGCAAGGCTCACGCAATTTCATTCGCTTTCACATCATCGCACAAGTAATTTACAAGCTTCAAAATGATGATACTGAAATGGTTATCACATGCTAAAGTTTTTTAGGTCGCTATTTAAGAGAAAAGCAACACAACCAATCAAGCCGTTATTAACCGCTGAAGAAAAGCAAAATATTGAAGACTTCTTTATGATACGAAATGTATTAAACAGAAAGTTTAAAATAAATGACGTTACCATAGACGTTAAGAATTATGCCGATGCTGCATTAGTTGAAGTTGAATGTGAGCGACATCATAAGAAACTTATCATTGATGCTCGTAGGTCATATAACCCAGATGATCCCGTAGCATCATTTAAAATACTTGATAAGGAGATATGGGATCTATTACGTCCCCATTTTAAAATTATATCCGATTGCTATATAGCCGCAATGAAAGAATATAATGAACAAAACAAGATAGAGCGAGAAGCTCATGTGAAAAGAGATCAGACGATTGAAGAAAAACGAAGAAGCGATATAATAACTCAATTAACTTGGAGGAATTAAAGTGGTAATTACATTATATCTGATACTGTTAATAGCTATACTTGTAGTTATTAGTGTTGCACGCGCTGCAATTTGGGGACTAGATACAAAGTACGCGTTAACGTATAAGAAGCGTGATTGGGGAATTTACCTAAGCTCTTTAGCTGGAGGTACTTATACATATAACCCTGAGGTGGATCACCCCCATAACTGAATGGTTTATAGGAATCTCTTTTGGTAATCGTTTCAAACATTGGTCAATTGTGTCTATTCTATATGACTATGATCCACTATCTAGACCAAAAGAGATATACTGGCTTAAAAATCATAATGAAGTTTGTGAAATTATTGAGGAACGATACCCGGAGGATAGAAATGGAAGTCATTGAAGGTAAAGAGCCTTATAAGCCAGATTATTTTGTATATCCTTATGCATTGGTAAGAAAACAAGATCAAAGATTCTTCAACACTCCTTGTGGCGTTTATACGTATAACGCTTGGAAATTCTTAAAATTCATATCCTCATTCTTTGAAAATTCTGGGTTATCCGTAACACCATTTGCGGATAACCCTTCTCACTTCACCTCAACCAGTGCTATGTATAAAAAATGGCTTGAAAATAATACCCCTATCTTAATCCCTATGACTAATCATCCTAGTATTGAAAAACGCGTCTTTAGGGTAGAACTAAATAAGTACTTATCTATTATGCTTTTCATTACGGATGAAGACGAAACCTATTTTAATTTCCTTATGTGTTATGATCAAGATGAGTTAGTGAAGGTTATTCAAAACAAAGATAAGCAAGGCGAGATTGAGTGTTTGGAATGCACCACCATAACCTTTAAGAACTTTACTGAAATTGTTGGAGAATTAGACGATGAAGCAGAAAGCCGTATATATGTGCTTTATGCAACAGGAGTACATGAAGAAATGATGCGGTTAGAAAAAGAAGAGAAACGTAATAAGTTCTCTGTCATATGCTAAGATACTGCAACACATCAATAGAGGAGAATAAACCTATGGATGTACTTACTTTTAAAGCTGCTTATAATGAGCATCTTAATCGACTCACTACGATTAGAAAAGACAATGATAGTAGTATGTTTGTGAATGGTGATGGTGAGCTTAATCTATTAACTATACCTGAGTGCTTTATTACCATTAGTAGTTATCAGCGCTTAGCTATTGCGACACTCTATCACAACATTAAAGGTATCAATGAGCGCACACTTGCGTTTTCTGGAAGTAACATCGCTTTAGGTCATGACGATTTACGTAAAATATATGACCTACTGTATACGCAAAATTACCTAATCGAAAGAGCTAAATTTCAAATCTTAATAGCTGCGCCAGTTACCGATAATTGGATTAAAGATCTACTGGAAATGTTTAATATTGAATATGATGCATTAAGGGTACCTAAAGAAGATCTAATTGATCTTGATTCTATTAAAAGAGTATTTAAAAATGAAGTTTTACATTATTGGCTAAATACTCTTGTAGAGATTTACAAAGCTCCTAAACATCCTTTAGCTCAACTTTATAAATATCGTATCGATACGCTAAACTGCATTGTGAATAACCCTATTGAGTTGAGCTATACGGATAGCTTGATTAATTCAATGAAGAAAATACTCATGGAAGAAATGTCGGAGTATCGCATAAAGAGCGATATGGAACAAGCGTTTAGTTTACCCGTAACTACCTACGATCGTAATTTGATTACGTATTATGCCTATGTGGCTATGTATGCCATTATTACAAATGATCTATTTACAGCATTCTCACCGATGGCAACAAGAATTGCGAGTAGATGCGGCCACTCAAATAACTATGTTGCACTAGAGATTCTTAGACATTGTGTTGGTCTACATAAAGGAACCATTGATTATGCGTCTGTGCAGCAAGCGTCTCAGGAGATGTTATATAACAGTTCTTACAGAGCCGCTCATGTTGATGTCATTATTAACGATCCAGTGTTTCAAGCAGAAATTGATGCCGCTATGGCAGACTTTAAACCACTCGAAGGATTTAAAAATGAAAAGTGAATCGCTTCCACCCAACTATTCTAAACCATCAGATCAATACATATTCGGAGTAACAACTAATACTAAATTTAGTGGTGAACATTCTGTGGTTTTTAAACATATTAATGGCGGTTTAAAGCCAGGTGAAATGTCTACGTTTGTACCTATATCTAGCAAACCTAAAAAGGAGGATATCAATGGGGTTTAATATTGCAATAAAAGAAACAGTGTCTAGCCTTGAAAAATCCAGTATAATTCAAGACGTGTTTAAATTAATTCAAAAAAATAACAGTGATGCTTTTAAACTCGGACATTATAAATTGTCTAAACCCGACATTGAAGGCGTTAGCTCGTTGTTATTTTATTCCTATAACGCATCTGAGGATGGGGTGCATCCTCTTCCTTTTGTCCACACCGCAGACTCCTTAACCGCTCATATCCTTGAGTTTGGCTTATTTAAAGCAACGTATCCTAAACAACCTGATACTGACGGTAGTGCCTATAAGTCGCTTATTATAGGTACGGATCGGTCATTGATTAAATCAACCATTGACATGTCCCCTTGGTGTTCATTGTTTATTATTCCTTCATGGATAATTGTAGGTAAATAACTTAATGATACTAGAATACATCCTTATTGCTTATTTTTCAATTGGGTATGCATCTGCCTCTACCGGTGGTCCTGTGGCTATAGAGTTTCCGACCGAACAAGCTTGTACTGATTTCTTAAATTACCTTAAAGTAAATCCTAAAAAATCAATAACTGTAGGTAAATTTGATTTTGGTGATTGTATTAGTAAGTACCCTTTAAAACCACCAAAATGACCCGTATTATAAAACCTGCTTATCACGACGAAATCCCTTACGAAAAGACATTTGGCTTTAAAGCAATGGTATTCTGGCAATGAAGAAGCAATACGAATAAGCCGTATTGCCCAATATGGATTCTAGGTTATGGGTGAGATACTTTCTATAATGGCTGTTGTTTTAATGTTTCTAATATTTGGTATTCTTATATATTTGCATGTAGATACACATCTTCAAATCATGGATACATATAAGAAGAAACCTAATGCAGGGATAAGTATATCAAGTCTTCGTGAAAATCGCATGATGCGTGAATCGGAAATACTTGAAGAACAGAGAGTTATAGCTGAGTTAAATGCTAACATGTAATACGTAGGTGGTGGGCAAATGCCCACCACCTTAATGTTTATTTTTTTGTATTAATTACAGGTATATATTAATACCCCGAATCACACTTAAGTGATTTGTCAATTTTAACTGGAGCGATCCATCATGAAGATGTTCTCACTTGAAAACGCTAAAGATGTTATCAACTTAACATCCTGCATCGCAATCGTTGCCTTGATGTTTACCAACTATAAGCTAGATCTGCTAGCGGTTATGGTGGTTACTCTCATCGGGATGGCCATATATGGGTATTTTGTTGATGGCTTAGTCACCTATGGTATAAACTCTATTGCTAATTTCATCATTGGTGATCGTAACCTTAGTCATACAGGGGATGTTATCCATAATGTTGGATTTCTTCTTGTATCGGTTGCCGTCACGGTATGTGTGATGTATGGTCTTGCATATTACGTAAGTACATACTTACAATTTGAGGACACCATAAGTCTTATTAAAGCTGCGCCGATTGGGGCATTCTTATATTACATGGGGCCAAGGTTAGTTAAGAGACTATAATTCATATTAAGTGGGGAGGGGCTTAAGCCCCTCCCTTATCGTCTGTTATTTTTTTGTTCTTTAAAATCATATTAGCAAATTCAACATCAGCTTCATGACTTTTACGACAATGATCTATTTGAAAGAAAAATAGCGTATTGATTATTTTCTCCCATATGTATATATTCTCTCTATGGCATCTTCCTGAAATAGTTTCATCAGGCCACCCATTAAAGAAGAAACAATTTAAAAACTGTGAAAAGCAAGCCGCTAAATTAAATAACCACTTAAACATGATCATTTCTTCCTATTAGGATCATAAGGTAATTTATCACTATCGATATTTGAATAGAAGGTTTTTATATGGTTAAATTCTTTTGTTAAATAAGGCCCTGCCTTAGTTGTTTTATTAATGATCGTTGTAGCATAATCCAATAGAATAGATAATGCTTCCATCTCATATCGATTATCACTTTTCTTGGTGACTGATTTTAAAGTCATTTGAATAAGAGAAGCTTTTCTAGAAGCTGCTAATGATAAGGCTTTATACAAAATAGATATTTTTTTTAACGTAGTATCATCATATCCTAGTTTATTCAAATCGCCCGCTACACGCATCGGATATCCAGCTATCCTAATGCCTTTATTTAACTCGTAGTGAACAAAGTTTTTATAGTCTTTAGTCTCATTATAGAACTTGTTTTTATACGCTACTAATTCTTCTGCTGTTTTAGGAAGAGTTAGCTTACTTAACTTAATCACTTTATCAAATGATTCTGTAATCATGTTAATTAAATTTTCTAATGTTTTAACAGGGACAGCTTCGTTTACGTAACTTGTTAACTTCTGAGGACGTACAACGAAATCTAATACTAAATGGGATAATCCAGAAACAGACATGATCTGTTGTATGACAGTATTATCTCGAATAAGATCTAATACGTCATCAAAATAATCTGTTGCTTTCTTAATGAAGTTTACATCCCTTAAAGAACTGATAGCTTGCTTAGCAGAATCAAGACCAAATGCTTCTAATCCTTTTAAAGAAGGAACTAATTCAAATAGACCATAAGCTTTATCTAAAAAATCTAACATCTGTTGATTATACCCATAAGCCTCAATGGAAGCGATAGCTGCCTCTATGGCATATTGATCTTTATATAAATTAGCCATAGTTTCTAAGGATGGGTTCCTATCTGGAAGAAGTGAAATAAGAACAATATTAAACTCTTTTTCTGTTAGATCGCCTCGATCATCATCGGATGATTCTTTATCCCTAAAAGCATCCAACATTGCTTTATTAATGACCATTTTAGATGTTCCTCTTCCCTAGGTTTTAGGGTAACGTCATAAAATAATAACAAGGAGAGGGCTAAGCCCTCTCCTTGTTGATTAAGTATTTCCTTTTAAGAGATTTGAAAAAAATGAAATGATACGAGATGCGCCATCTATAACTTCTTTCTCAAATAACAACCCAGCACCACCTATAAGGCCACTTAACCCAAAAAAGAATCCTTTCTTAGACTTACCTTCGGTTCCTTCTTTCTTAGAATCAGCTACAGGAGCAGGCGTATTATTAGAATTTGTACTATTATTATTTAAATTAACATTAACGTCAGGTTTATCATTGCCTTTATTTAAAATACTTTTAAGAATGTCTGAGAAACTTTTAAACTGAACCTCAATAAGTTCAACAGAATGTCTAGCATTAAGAGCAACCTCTTGTACTTGGTGAGAGATATGGAGAATATCCGTTTTAACCTCACTGACCTGATCTTTAACCATCGATATATCTTCTTCTAGTTTAGAAACACGACGATTTTGAAATTCTCGCCAGCCAGCTGCATCATCAAGACGTGCGTTTGTTTTACGGGTTTCTTGAATAAGCGACTGCATCATCGCCATAAGTTCAGATCCTGATTTTACGCTCTCAAACATGCTTCCTAAATTTGTTGGGATAGATGGATCTGTTTCTTTATCATCCATGATTATGTCCTTTATATAAAGGTAGGGTTCTCATGATATGGTAAATTTTTATAGAGGAGAAGGGGCATATGCCCCTTCTCTCTCAACTAGAATTATCCGAAATACATCTGAATAACGTCTTGAGTTAATTTCTCCATAACACGATTTGTTGTCCCTTGACGAATAGCGGAAGTAACGATACGATTTTGAATACCACTCGCAGCAAATTGAAGATCGATCTTATATCCAGATTCTGTAGAAATAGGACGATCGATCACATCCCCAACGATAGACTTATTAGCATTTGCCATGACAAGCTTATCACCGATCCCACAGTTAATAGGATCAGCAATCGTAATGAACAATGCTACAGTTCCTTTTTCAAACTCTAATCCTTTATAAGACATCCCCGGATCAACCTTCTGAACGCCTACAAAAGCATGTTCTTTCTTCGTTCCTTGCATAGCCTTAAGTAGACGAGAAGCACGTTGCGCTATCTTCTTACCAATGGCATGTAATGAAGGATGAAGTTCATCTGGCTCACAACAATAGAAGAATGAGATATCGACAATCTTCCCATGGTATTTAGCTTTAGGAGTATTCTTATTAAGGTCAGCTAAGAACTCTAGTGTTTGATCGTCGATCTCACCACTAATGAGATCAATAGCGCCTTCTTCAACAACGCATAAAGGATCTGTGGTTTGTACTTCATCCCCTACATTAACAAGGTTAGCAACGCTAGTATCATTAAGCATCGTAATAACACGAGTATGACCAGGTGTCATTCCTAAACGCTTACCGAATTCTTGTGTAATGACAGAAGAATCTTCTAAGGTTCTATCGACATCCATAAGAGCTACGCTTCCTAATACACCTATCTTCCAATGTACCTGTTTACTGTTATAAGCAGGTGCAAAGAACCCTTTATTATACGCTAGAATATCACCTTCTTTAAATTTCTCACCTTCTTTAACATTTAAGATGATAGATTGCTTAATATAAGATCCTGAGATACTAGCATACTGATCTCCAAAACGAACAACATCAACATCATCTCCCGTATGAATAACAGGATCTAATCTAATGTAATACACTTTCTCATCAGTGGACACTTTATCAACGAATTGATTAACTCGAAGATCAGAAGGAAGTTGTGATTGTGATTTAAAAGCAAGGGATTCCCCTACTCTAAATAATACACCATTAACATTAACAACGTCACCAGACTTAAAAGATTGACCATCTTTATTTTTAACAACGTAGAGAGGTGTTTTATTTTTTACAGATTGATCAACGTCTTTTTGCTCTTTATAGGCAACTTTATGTTTAGGGACTAAAGGTTCGGATTTATATCGAATACGCATAACTCCTAAATCTTCATCTATAGATTCAACGATACCGTCTTTACTAGCAGGATAAGAGAATGTTTCGTTGGTATGATGAGCAACCACCATTTCATATCCTGTTCTAACATATCCTACTTCACTATTATCACAAGGTACATGATGAGATAGCTGAATTGACGTATAATTTGCTCTTTTCCCATCATCGTGAGTTACGCCAGGCATAAGTAAGGATGATACGCTTAAGATATTAGCAGGTGACAGTGTGCTAGGGTCAACTTTAGTAAAGATACCACGTATGTCCTGAATGACTGGATCGCCCGACATATACGCGTTGATGGCAACCTTACCGCTATCTGGCGTTGCTTCAGAAAGAACACCTACAGCGTCATCAGGGAACCTACGATCTTCAATGACGAACGATCTAGCGGTACGCCCACCAGAGCCAGCATATGTTGTAAGTGATTTCATCTTAAGGTCATGAACAGGGTTAATATCTTCAGCGGCTTGTGTTGTAGGATCTTGAATGATAGATTGGAACACAGCTTCTGGATTAATAGAGAATGCTTTCTTCTGAGTGCGATTATGCATATAAGAAGAGAAGCCGCGACTGATTTGATTATACAGAACACTTGCAAATCGCTCATACCCACGAACACGATGATTCTTCATACTAGCTGCTTGTTCTGCATTCAACGTCGATAACATCTGAGTTGCTCTAATAAGAAGCTCTGGGAATGTTGTTGGCTCTCCCATACGCATCAATACATCTCGAGTCATGGGATCAACGAATAACGCAAAGTGAGCATCGATACCTTTTAAATAGTTAATCGTCTTTACTTTTTCTTTAATGAGGATGTGATACGTATCTTGTACATCAAATTCATGGAAGCTATAATTTTGCGTATTGAAAGAAGAGAACCCTGCTAGTACCAAAGACTTCTCTAACGGATACCGATTAAAGACTAATGTTCCATCACTAAAGGGAATCTGAATAAGAGAATGATCTTGTGGGATACGTTTACCTTTAGGAACAAACGTTGTTTTAATTTTAAGCTTATCAATGATAGCACTAATACCGAACTTATATCCTAGAATAAAGGCAATCGGGAAGTTCTTATCCTGGATCTTAAGTTCAGTCCATTCAACAGGCATCTTAGGAGGACGTGCTTTATCACCTGCGATACGTGCTAAGAGATTAACGAACCCTTCTTCACCAACGAACTCACCCGCATTAGTATACTCATGAACTTGATTTGTAGGCATGTAATAATAAACAGTCCCATTAGAACTCTTACCGAATAGAACACCTTTTTCATTAGCTGGTTTTAGATCCATCGGATCATTTCTAGGAGTATTAACAATAGAACGATCTTTAGCGTCTAATGTTCTTTCTTTAAGGTTAAACTCAAAGAAATAATCACCAATTTGGATACTCTTAAACTTAACAGCAATAGAAGCAAATTCATAAGCGTAAGGTTCGCTATAACTCGTATTACCAAATTCAACTTTAGCAATATTAGCTTTTTGAAGATCACCGATATATTTAGCAATAAAGACATCAAATCGATTAACTGCATAGCTAGAACGTTCAACGAGTGTTTTATTAAAATTAGAAGAAAGGTTAACACGGAAGCTATTAATTTTACAGATAGGAAGATTAACTTGCTGGTTAACCATTCGGCTTCTGATACCATTAACGATGAACGTACCATCATCATTAACGATAGGAAGCTTAAAGGACGATTTATGATTACGTCCATTAGGATCTGTAAATGTAAATGAAATATGCCTTACTTGATTAAATGAATTCATGCTATCTTTTTGATCAAGAGATGTTAAGATGAACCCATGTTGAGTAAAGGATGTAAGGACTTTTGCAATATCTCTATCCATCATCTCTTTAATGTAAACTTTATTAAAATCCATAATGGAAGATTTGAGAAGTGACTTATCACTGACAACGTTCTCAAGAGCTTTAATCGTTTTACCGATCTTAGGTTCACTTGTATCCTCAATGAGATTTATAATCGGTTTACCCCCAAGGAACACACCTTCATAGTGAGCTAATCTCTTAGCTTTTTCTTTCTGTGTGTCATTCAACAACACAGGAGATTTATTAAGGGATTCCTCTAAGTTCTTATGAACAAGCTCAACGTGGTTCAGCTTATCTTTCTTTATAACAAGCGATGGTTCTGTATCAACTTGTTTAACGGCATCATAGTTGACTAGGACATCATCCGTTGACATGTCTTCATCTTGAGATTGATCGCTACGTGCTTTAGCTTCAGCGATCTCTTCTATTTTAGAATCCGTAAGATCAGGTTCTATTTCAGAAGGAGTATCTGTCGTAGCATCCTGAGAGGGATCATTATCTAACTTCTTTTCTTCTTGAAGAACAGTAATTTTAAGATTGTTCACATGAGCCAATACCTTAACATAAGAATTCTGAACTTTCTCAAACATATCTCTAAGATCACCTAAGTTATAGATAATTGCTTTTCCTCTAAAGTCTAAAATAATAAACGTAGACTCTAAAGAAACCTTAGAGAGTTTTGAGAATAGAGATACGGGTGTATTTTGTAAATAGGAACAGAGATGGATCATGAGGTAATAAGACATATCGTCATAGATACGAATTGTTCTACGATCCATTTCATCGAAAGGTCTTGACATCTGCATACGGGAATAGATGTGATCACTTACAGGGAAATACAGATGATGGTATTTATGATCATGTTCCGATACTGTTTTCAACATTGTTGATAAGAGGATATTAAATTTCCTCATTAGCGGTAATTGACCTGTTACACGAACACCTAAGATAGGGTTGTAGTTAACAGCAACAAGTACATTTTGACGTTCAGCAAGTTCTTTTAGACTTGAAGGACGACGTATAGTTCGTTGCTCTTGGAAGAACTTCATCGCTTTAGTATTAACCATCGCAGGAACGAACTTATAGGGATCTTTTACAGGGAATAAAGGATCTTCCTTATCAGGGATCTTAGATTGAAACTGCATGTAGACTGGGAAAGATTCTCTTGTAATAAGAGGGTTAGTGATGTTAGGGGCAAATGGAAAATCCGTAGGATCTCCCAGCATCCCATCAACCATATGAAGCATAGAGTTGGTTGGAAGCTCTACTTCATTTAGCGGCTGTAGTTTTCTAGGGATATCGCTTAATTTAAAAGATGAAAATGCCTTACGGAATAAGACATAACTCATCCGCTCTGTAGCGACGTCATGTCCTTCTGATAACAATAAACATAGATCGTCTGACTGAAGTAAGTCTCCTATCATGAGTTAGTCTCCTAAGATGATTGTTTAAATCGAGATCTAAATCTATTAATAGCGGAGCTATCTGTTTTGATTAGGTTATCTGTACTAGGAGCATCTGTCATACTGACGCACATGATATTAATAAGATCGCTAGAGCCTACTGCTAGCATTTTCTTTTCAGGGCTTAAGAAAGCTTTTACGTTATTTAAATATTCAGCAGCTTCAGTATTTGCTTCTTCCGACATAATGAAATCAGCCGACACGGTATCACCGTCGTAGTCAGCCGTAAGCCCTTTTAGACGGCTGGCCTCAATAACCACAGTATCTTGATAAGATGTGACTCCTAATACGGGGTATTGAGGATATTGCTTACCTTCTTGGTCAGCGCTTAATAGATCTCTAAGAACAACTACTTTTCCAGGAGAAGTTGTTGTCACATGGATACGCGTTGGATACATAGACCCGTCTTCAAGAACTGGGTAACGTGTGATAAAAACATGTTTACCTTCAGAAGCCGCTATAGTCGATAAGTAAAATGCTTCAACCCAAGTTATAGGTCTTAAGAAATCCTTATTAACATTAGAAATATAAGAAGATAAATCTTTAATACTTCTACAAAGATAGATATCCCCAGAACCATCGTCATAGACTAAGCATAAAGCAGCTTTATTACCTTCCTCATCTTTAATAAGGATAGGCCTTTGTCTAATATCAACATTCTTAAATTTATTCATCCAAGTCTTTATAGCTTCTATGCTATTAAACCTAGCTAGTTCTAAATAAGGAATATTGTAATATTGCAACTCAAAAGTTTCTAAGTTGGTTAAGGCTATTTTTACAGAGTCAGCATCCCCTAAAATAGGGTCAATGAAAGCACGTTTAAAGTGATGGCATACAACAGGCGTTAGGCCTTTCATGGTTTGATAAAGACCTATTTTTGATTCATTTGTCTTAAGAGCCTGAGGGTCTTTAGGGCTACTCATTTCATAAGAAGCACCTGTGATAACATTCCGTGTCCCTAAAGCAACACGTCTGCGCGTCCAAGCCCCTTGTAAGAATCCTGATTTACCATCCATTAAATTAACGATATGTTCATAAAGTTCAAGGAGCCTCTTTTGAAGATTATACCTTACCGAATCAAATACATTACTCTTTGATCCAGGAGGGATACTTAATGAAATTGCCATGATAGCGGTATAGATCTTATTGATATCGTCTTGACTCATACGCCCTTCTTCAACATCAAGATCTCGTATACCAGCAGGGATAACAGGGAATCGTTTATAAAGACATACGGTCTTATATTTCTCAATGACGTTAATACGATCATCCCGAAGGCCTGATTCTGTTTTAGCGAATTGCAATTCAGGGAAATGCTCTACGAAGAAACTATATCCCGTATTAGCTTCAGGTATATCGCCAGGATCACCAAAGACACGTCTAAAGTCTTTTAAGACTGGATCCCAGAGAGCATAGGCTCTACCACCCATGATCTCATCGTATAAATTAGAAAGTTTAATAAGGTTCTTATACACCACAGGAGCAAATACTTCTGTGTTAAGTTCGATATACCCAAAAAGCCTACGACGTTCTGGTGATCCTATTTGACCAAAGATCTCCTCTGAGAATAATCCTCCTGGATGAAAATCTGAACTTGAAGGAGCTTTAATAGCAAATGAGGTTACAGGTAAACATCCGTTTTCGTTGATGAACTTCTCAACATCCATAATTTTTATATTAAAAGGCTTTAAAGCCTCAGGTCTATTATCGATTGTAATAGGGTCTAACATATAGTTTTCTCCTTGGTTTATAGTTCCTAAACTATAGTATTAATTCCTATTTCCCGGCGGCATAGTATGAATTTTTGGGATAAAATCCTAGTGGCTAAGGAGTTATCTGGATGGAATTAACCAGTGCTATGGAACATGAAATCGATGAGCTTGGTCGTGCTCTTGTTGAGGGAGAATTTGAATCTCCTGATAAAATTTATCTGGATTTATCCCTAGTAAAAGATTTTAATATCGGAACGTTATTAACGCTCATAGAAGAATCTGACAATGCTGAAGTTCTCTATACCAGAATGATGCATGGTCTAGATGCTTATAATGAGAGAAGCCATCTTGATGTAATGGCGTTCTTTGAGGATCTTAAAATATCAAGGGATCAGTTCTTTGATAGATTTAATGATCCTAAGTATGGGCCTCGTATTTTAGCACGCTCACCCATGACGACATTCTTAACTAAATTCTTTACCCCTAAGCTTAATGACAACATCCGTAATTCAAGCATCGTTGGTAAAACAGACCCTATTAGGCTTCATGTTAATACGTATCCTTTAAAGGGATTAACCGATAGTGTTATAATGATGTTAGGTATTTTATTCTCTAGACGTTTTGGTGTAGAAGTTGAAATTATTAATGTTGATTTACCTTCATTAGATTTAGAATCTTTATTTGATTATGATCAATTCTTTATTCAAGATTTTTATAAAGTATCTCAACGAGATGATTTTAGAACAAGCTTAACAAATGCTGATTTTAAATTCTTTTCATTCCTTTTTAAGAAATCTATCTTCTGTCCTCCGTATATATTTAAAGACGGTAAAGAGGCTCAAACATCTCTCTATCCTTATAAAGATCAGCTTACCATGGGTGTTGCTACGTATAGAAGTTATTTATCTGAATTTGATTTCATCCATCATCAATATTTAAGTGTTATTACAGGTGACAGTGCCGAAGGAGCAATAGATGGCTAATGATAAAGATCTCCCTAATATTGGGAAAAATGTTGCGGATAACATCTTATCTAGGCCAGTAAAAACCGTTAAGGTAAAACCTGAGAAAGCTAATAGTTTAGGTGTTGTTAAATCAGCATCTCCTCCTATCAACCTAGACTCTCAACGAGCCTCGTTACAAAGTGATATTAAAACTATTGGGGATCGTATTCCTAAAGTTTTAAAATCATCGACCGTTAGAATTCAATCTGTTAAAGCAGATCCTAAAACAGCGACAGGTCTTTTAGAGAAATTAGGTCAATCAAAACTATCGTCTCAGCAAGAAGCTATTCGGAGCGTTATTAAACCCCAACAAGCACGCTCTTCTAGAAATTACGTTACTCAAAAAGTATCTGGTGAAGATGCTATCGCAACGATGTTGTCAGCTTCAGCAGCGTTACCCTCTAAGGCTATCGTTACAACTGGTAGTATGACAAATCAAATCTTATCAAGAATGTATGATTTTGATCGTACGTCTAAATTAACGTACATGACTAAGAGTTTAGCATTAGGGTATCAAAGTACTGCTTATGCTAAACAGATGACACTCTTAACAGAAACCATGATCGGTATTTTAGATACCAAGCTTGAAGCTATTAAACTTAATACTGCCTCTGCTGAAATTAATAAGAAAAGTATCGCTGATCTCTTACGTGAGTCTATGATTAGAACAGTGACGAATAAAGTTACTGATAAATACATGAAAGATTTTGTAGATACTGCTGAAAGTGTTTTAAAGAGAAATATTGTTAATCCTATTGCTGGTCTTGGTTCTAAGTATATGGGCAGTAAAGCTTTTGGTGCTAAAACCCTTAGAGGGGTTAAAGAAAGCGCCGTCAATCTTAAACAAAGAATTGCCGGTAGTGGTGATCCTAATGTTAAAGATCCTGATAGCCCAGTTCAAGAACTATTCAATCGCATTGGTTCATATTTAGATAATGCTGATCATACGCAGCTTGAAGATAAGATAACCAATCGTGTTAAAAGAACTCAAAAGCAAGCTAGAGTAGCTTATAAAGGCGCACGTCGTAAAGTTAATAAAGCTATCGATCCTCATAGGGAAGATATTAATAAGTTCTTCAATTCTGCTAAAGATCGTATCGAGCTAGAAAAAACAAGATTAGGTGTAGCTTACCTAGATGGTAAAGATGCAGCTAAACACTATAGCGATTTAGCAAAAACTCATGTTGGTCTTAGGTATCTTGATGGTAAAGAGTTGTATGATAAACATAGTCCTGAAATGTATAAGAAACTTGGAAATGCTCGTAAGTCAGCCAAAGATAAATTAGACTATGCTGGCACTTATGCAGGGGTTCAATATCTAGATGCACGAGACTATATAGATCCTCGTCTTAAAGATCTTAAGAATAAAGTAGTTGATCAATATAAGCTTGCTGAAACACATATAGGCGTTAGAGCTATCGATGCTAAGCAAAAATTTGATACGGATCATCTCCCTCAAATTGAACAATTTAAGAAACTAAGTCCTAAAGAGAAAATGAATTACATCCATAGCGTTATAGATAAGAAAGCCGTTGAAGCTCTTATTGCTGAAAATCCAACCCTATTCCAAAAGGCATTAGGGGAAGGATATACTCAAGTCCATAAGGGTATAGAAGGCTATAATAAACATATCGATCCTAAAGTTCAACAAGGATTAAAGTCTTATAAGGATCTAAAAGAGATTAAACCAGATGAGCGTTTAGATTACATTAAAGGTGTTTTAAATAATACTCTCGATACTGCTAGATCAAGCGAAGATCCTAGTTTATTGCAGCGAGGTATTGTAGGAACTCAAGATAAGTTCAATGCTGCAATGACATTCAAGGATAGGGCTAGAGTACAACTTAGTCTTGGCAGACAGGGGTATAATCAAGCTGATGATAAGTTACAATTCATTAAAGACACTATCAGTGATGAAGTTAAAACTGCTCTTAATGAATTTATTCCTAAAGAGCAACGCGATGTAATGATGGGTAGGTTCAATGCCCTTAATCCAAAGACTCTTTCTAGTACGATAGCAAATAACATCCCTAAGAATATTCCAACTGGTATACCTAATCCATTCTCAGGATCTAGTTTAGCCGATATGAATTCGATTAACACTGCGTACGGTGATGCTAAACGTTTTGATATCAATGGTAATCCTATTGATTCTGAAATTAGGTATCGTCCTAAATCAACTATGGACACGGGTAATATTAAACTTATCCCTGATTCAATCCTTGAATTTATTGATAAACATAAAGATAAAATCACTGGTTCATCTCTTGAGAAAGAACTTGCTAAAGAGTCCGATAATACCGATATAGATCCTAAGTTATCAACACGAGATAAGGCTTTCAAAATGTTAGATCGTTTACGGTCTTCTATACAAGATAAAAATGTTGCATCCTCCATCCGAGATAAGTTGTTTGATCTTTACAAAGCTGCTTCACCGACAAGAACACGTACCATGAGTCAAGATGCTCTAGATGCAGAGAAAGCTCCCGTTACAGGGTTCGCTGGATTTGATACATGGGCTGAGAAAGATCTTAAGCGCGGTGAAAAGATCCTTGAGATCTTAGAAGCCATTTATCAAGTTGGTGGTGTGGGTGGTGGAGGTCCTCCTCCTGTTAAGAAAGATCGTCGTTCGATTATGCAATGGTTTAAAGATAGTGCTAAATTCACTGGTCAGAAAGCTATTGAACTTCCTTGGAATGCTACTAAAACAGTTGGTAAGATAGGTTATGCAGGAGCAAAGGCTCTTGTTAAAGCAAACATGTGGGGTGTCGGTAAAATATATGGTGCTGCTAAAGGATCTGCTAAATGGGCTTTTAGAAAAGGAACCCATGATCCGTTCACCGATGTCTATCGTAAGGATAAATTTTATTTAGGAAAACCTCTTGTTTCTAAAAGTAAATTCTTAGAAGGTGCTGTATTTGAAGACGGCCATAAGGTTAAAGATGTTCAAGATATTGATCAGCAAGTCTTTGATGCACGTACGTATGAACTTCTTATTACGAATGAAGATATTAAAGCAGGTCTTGTTGATCCTAACATGCGTCCTATCTCTAAACGGTCTAAAGGTATCCGCCCAATTAGTATCATTTCAGATGCCGTTGGCGGTGCTTTTAGGATGGGTGGTAAGATAGGATCTGCTATATTCTCCCCTAAAAATCCCATGTTCGCTATGTATGCCTCTATCTTTAAAACAGTTGCAACGTCTGTTACTAAACTAACAGGTATTATAGCTAAAGGGATGTTCGGTGCCGGTAAAGTAGGACTTAAAGCCTTAGGAGCTATCGCTGGACCTCTCCTTGGTGTCTATCGCGATCTTATTGGTTTTGGGTTCAAGGCTGGTTCTAAGATCCTTGGAAAAGTTGGTGGATTCTTTGGTAAGATTTTTGGGTCTAATAAGTATATTAATCGTAAAGATCTAAAAGAGATCGTTGGTGATAAACTTGATGATATTTATAAGCTCTTAGATACACGCCTTAAGAAAAGAACTGCGGGTGATCTAGATGGTGATGGGGATCGTGAAGGTTCTTATCAGGATTACATGCAAAAACTTAAATCTCAAGGCGGTGCCGCTAATGATGCCATTGCAAGTGCTAATGATAATAGATCTGCTGGTAAATTTGGTAAGCTAGGTATCTTATCGGGTCTTGCTGGATTGTTAGGTACTCGTAATCGCGATAATAAAAATACGGATGAAAAAGATGACGGTGGCGGTGGCGGGGGTCTTATTGAAACCGCTCTCGGTACTTATCTCGGAAGTAAAATACCTGGATTTAAAACTGTTGCTAGTAAAATAGGCGGTGCTGGTAGTTGGGTTAAAAACCTTATTACGGGCGCTGGAACCGGTGCTGCCAATCTTGCACGTTCTATTGTTCCGTCTGGTGCTGGTAAAGTACTTACAGGTGCAGCTTCTAAATTAGGTGTTAAAGCGGCTGCGAAAGTTGCTGGATCATTTGCTGTAGGTGCAGGCGCTATTGCCGGTGCTGGGTATGCTGTAAATGATGCGTTAAAGGGAGATTATGTTGGTGCTGCTATCGAGATGGGATCAGGCCTCGTGTCTATTATTCCTTTCGGTATCGGTGCTGCTATGTCTCTAGGGATTGATTCTTGGAAAGCTATTCGTGATATGAAACGTCAAAATCCTATTCGTTATAAATTTACAGAAAAACGTATGAAAGCTTATGGTGTTGATGATGAGAAAATGTATGGTTACACAATCACCCTTGAAAACATGGTTGCTGAGCGAGTTCAAGGTAAACGCGGTACTATTACATCAAATGAACTTATTAATATTGCTGGTAAATACGGTATTGCTATTGATAACCCAAATCATTTAAAGATGTTTGATCTGTGGTTCAGGCAACGATTCATGGCTGTGTTTTACGTTTATTACAATACTCTTGATAAGTATGAAAAGTCATTAGCTGATATCGAGTCTATTTCTGAGGATGATTATAAGAAAATCGATAGTGACGCTTCAGGTAAATTTGATGAAGTTGCTAAACGATTCAGTAAACTTAAACCCGATAATAACTTCATTAAGTCTCAAGTTGCTTCAGCAGAAGAAACGATTAAAACTAAAGAACCTGCTAAAACACCTGCGTCTCAAAATAAACCCTATGACCCAGCGGCTCCTGCTGGCGGTGATAGCCGTGTTGCTACAGCCGAAAGTAAAGTAAAACCTCAACCTGAACAATTAACTAAGAACGCTGACGATACATCTTCTGCACGTCCTTCATTACCACCCACAGTAAAACCCCAATCAGACGCCGTTACTCCTCCTGCAAAGCCAGAAACAGATCCATACGCACCTACTCCTACACCTGCTGCTGCTAACACAAACACACCTTTTCAAGCACGTCGTAGACGATCTTCCTCATCTGAAAGCTCATCACCAACGCAAACAACAACACCTGGTGCTGAAGCTATGTCAGCTTCTATGACGATGGCGTCAACGTCTGTTCGTCCTACAACTCAAAATGTTGCTGCTAATGTAAATAGACCACAACGTCCTTCAAGTAATAGCCCTACAGTAACTCCCGCCGTATTAACAACGGAATCTTCTGGTAAACCATCACCTTCTTCAACTGGGGGATCTGGTGGTAAAATCGGATGGTTAAGTGCTAAATATGAATCTGATAATTCAGGTGGATCTGCTGCTATTGGATATGACGCCACGGGAAAAACTTCTTATGGTAAATATCAGATCGCTAGTGGTACTGGAACGTTCAATGAGTTCATAAAGTTCAGTAGGACGAATGGAGGTACTCAAGGTAAGTATGTTGCCGATATTCTTGAGAGTGCTGGTAGCGCTGACACTGGTAGTACCCGAGGTGCTGTTCCTGATGCATGGCGTAAGCTTGCTAAGGAGGGTGCTGTTCAGGAGTTAGAACGTGCATTCATTGAAAAGACCCATTATCAAGTAGCTTATAAAGGGCTCCCTAAAGAAATACGTGCTCTAGTTGATAGTAGTGCAGGTCTTCAAGAAGTCCTTTGGTCTACTTCCGTACAACAACCTTATACAGCGTCTAAGCTATTCCAAAAAGCTTGGGAGAAGTCTCAAGGAAATCCAGAAGAATTCATCCGTCAAGTTTATGAAATCCGTAAAGGTAATTTTGAAAAGCTTAGAAGTAAAGATCCTAAAACACATGCTAATGTAATGAGACGTCTTGATAGAGAATATAAAGACGCAGCATCTGCTCATAGCTCTTCCATGAGTGCTTCAAATGACAATACTTCGTCTAGTAGTTCTAGCCCATCATCTGCAACTACACCAACTACATCAACTACGACTGCTACTCCAAAGCCTTCGTCTGATATTAAAGCACCTGGTGCCCCAGTAGCAGATACGGCTAATGTAGCAGCTAGAAATAAAGTACAGACAGCTGCATCGCCAAGTACAATGAGGTCTCCGTCAACGAACACTGGTTCAGTTGCACCCATGCCATCTATGCAGTCTGCTTCTATGTCATCTGTTCCTTCTATGCCAATGTCTCAATCTGCACCTGATAGGCAATCGCAACCAGGATCACTTGTAAAGCAAGAGTCTTTAGGGTCTCTTAATAATCAAGATGTTGTTAGTGTTCTTAGAGAAATAAGTGGTCTTCTTAAAACTCAAAATGATCTTACTAGAGAAATGTCTTCTGGTGTTGCAGGTCTTAAAGATGCTCCTAATACTTCTCAAGGGGGTAATACGACGATTATTAATAAAGGATCATCGCGTCCTTCTGGTGGCGGCAATGCTATGTCAGGCCCTATGGCCGATATGGGTATTAACCTCAGACAGGATCAAAAAGGAGGCGGGTATGCCGCTTAGTTATCATGTCTAGAAAACCATTACCGGATGATTTCCGTTTCCTTAAAATGGCTTTTGCTGTTACGTTAGGAAGAGATTTTAAGTCGTATCAAGAACAGATCCTTTATAGTACTGCATCTGAAAAGTTCGGTGATGGGTCCTCTGCAGCAGAGGACCCAGTCATCAAACAACTAATTGCTGAAATTGGTGTTGATACTGACGGTCCTAGTCGTATTTTTTATACTAGACGTAAGTGTCGAGATAACTCTCTATTTGGAAATGATGCTATTAATTGTCAATATGGCTATTGTGATAATGACGATATCGTTTATGATCTTCTTAGGACTGATTATGGTATCGGCGGTATGGGTCGAGTCTATAGCCAGAACATCGATGACTATCAACAAATCATGTATGTATCGTTTGGTCTTCCTGAATATAATTCATTATCATCCTTCTACGATAAGGTCGTTGATGCTAATCTGTCAGCAATGATGAATAAAGGATCTGCCTATACCTTTGCTGACATCGGCCGTATCGCTGGTAATATCGTCGGTACATTGGTTATGCTTCCGGTATGGCCTTTAGTGTTTGGGAATTACGTCTTTAAAAAATTAACCAGTACACAGATCACTAAATATTACGATTTTCGTCCTGAGACAGCTATGGCTTATCGGTTTATGAATCAAAACATCATCCATTTTGCAACGAACTTAGGTCTTAAAAGAGATAAACGTAAAACGAATAGTCCTACGAGTAGTGCCGGTGCAGTTGGTCTTGCTAATGCAGCCGCTGGTGATAACGCTATCCCTGATATCTTTAAACAAGCTGGTTGGGACATATGGCGCATGTTACAAAAACGTGCTCTATATCAATCCGGTAAAAACTACATCACTATGACAGATGAGAATATGGATACCGACGCTATTTTGTTTAAATCTATGAATATCTCAGATCCTGTTAATGTTGACGTTAAAGAGAAGACATTGTTTAACAACTTCTTTGATAGTGCCTACGAGACTGCTCTTGAAGGTAATAAATATATCGGTATACGTGTTGAGAAGAATGTTGATACATCTGAGACTTTTTCAAGTACGACAGGGGAATCTCCTGTTCAACAGATGCTCAATGCTAAAGTCTCTGAAGCTAGAAATATTTACAATAGTGCTATGGGTGGTAACATAGGTAATGGTGTTGTGTCAGGCGCAGTTGAGAGTTTCTTTTCTGGCTTGACAGGATTCTTCTCTGGGGTTACACAACAATTCAGTGTAGGTGGTGCTGCGCATCTTCTTATGGGTGCAGGGTATGTTGATGTTCCTGAGATTTGGACTGGGGCTTCTTTCAGTCGGAGCTACTCTATTAAGATCCGACTGAGAGCGGCATCTGGAGACATTTTGTCTATTTTCCAAGATCTCTACATACCTCTCTCTATCATTATGCCTATGTTCTTACCTAGAGCAGTTGGCACAAATAGTTACACGTCTCCTTTCTTGATCCGTGCTTACTGTAAAGGGATGTTTTCTGTTCCTTTAGGGATGTTCACAGACGTGACTATTTCTCGTGGTGGTCAACAACATGGGTGGAACATGAATAAGCTTCCTACCGCTATGGATATCGATATGACTCTTAAAGATCTATCACCATACCTTTATATGGGGATGGGTGGTACTGGTATCCTTGATCAGATCTTTGGGGAAACATCGAATTATCAAGAATACTTATTGACCTTAAGTGGTGTTGGTCTCTATGAACGATTTGTTTTAAAAGAAAAATGGCAACGTAAGATCGATTATTTAACAGCTGATCTTTTTAATAATCGTCTTAACCCATCTAGGTGGGGTATGGAGTTTGCCGCAAGCGGTCCTGGTCGATTAATCTCAGAAATTATTCCATCTACCGGTCTTCCTACAAATTAATATATTGTGCCGTGTAAGGGGTATAACCCCTTACACGATAATATGATTTTTACGCATCTAAAGGATAACCTAGGGGAAAGGAAACCCAAATGACTAATCTTGTAACAGTGAACAATATAAAACTTGAACTTCCTGTTAAAATTGCTAAATCTGTTGTTATGTCTATCCCTAGCAGTGTTTCGCCTAATATTTCAAAAGAAGCTATCGTTGCAAAAATCACTGATGCTTTTTCATCGCGTGGTGGATTTTTTAACTTTAAAGAAGGCTCTGACTTATCTATCATTCTGAATGGATTTATCTCTGAAATTGTGTCGGAAGAAGACCTAACCCGTGAAGCCGTTTCTGCAAAGATGGATGAAATCATTTCAGCTGATACCAACACGGCTCGTTTCTATGCTGAATTCATTTCTAAAATTACCCCTATCGTTGCATATCCTATCAATTTCCTTCGTTCCGTTATTATGGATTATACTGAAAAAGCTTATGCTGATATCCTAGCGCATTATCAAACGTCAAATAGAAATGCTTATACTGGAGGCGATGGCGTTATTGCTATCTCTGAAGCTGGTGGAGATAGCATTAATGTCTTTAATTGGGGTCTTATTTCGGACGCTAATTATCGTCAACAAATCATGTTCTCTTGCCAACAAGCTCTTAATGTATTTCGCAATAATACGATTACGGATTATGACGTTAGTGACTTACTAAAGAATGCATCTGCAATTACTTGGAAAGATTCTATTGATCTTTCTAACATTAGTGAAAGTGATTTTGATTCTGTTCTACATGAGGTAGAGAAGTCTGAATATTGGTCAAGTTCTAAACAGTTCATTCGTCAAATTCTTGGACATCCTAATTTTGTTGAGTCTAACTATATTCAACCAGCCCGGCGTATTCTTCTTGGGGAAAATCCGCGTGGGTTACTTGAATTCGTAGCAACAATCGATTCTCTTCAATTGACGATCAATCACATTCAAACGCTTGAAAAGAATATTATTAGCACCAATCAAACGCTTCTTGCAGCGATCATTGAGCGTGTTAACATCATGTCAAAGATCTGCTTATATTTGCATGGTGCATTGATTGGGTTTAAAGAAGTCTTTATTAAATCCGATACGGTTATTATTCCTTGCGATTACAATAATCACTTTAAAGTGGTTGTTCTAAAAGAAGGTCTTGCTAAATATCTTGAACTTGTTAATGAGAACAATGATAAACCTATTAATGATATTGATGCTTGTAAAGAGATCTACAAGTATCCTGATTATGTAAAACTTATCGGCGGTACTATATCTCGTCTTGGTGTTTCAGCACAATCTGTGTTTACTGATCGAGCTACCGTTCTTGATCGGCTTGCTAAAGATAAAGCTGAAAATATCAATAAGAGTACTGAGAATAATCGGTTAGCTATGTATTCAGCTATTCATGATACTTTGCATGGAATTCTTATTTATAAGAGTGAAGGATGGACTATTCGTCCTGAAATTCAACAAGAATTTAAGCTCACGTCTCTCTACACTTCAACGGGGTATGACATCACTGAACTTATGCGCATCGCTGCTGATAACGGTTCTCGTGATCTTCAGAATGTTCGTGAGTATGTGTCAGATTTCTTTGTAACTCTAAAAGCCTCTCCTGGCTTATCTAAGATTCACAAATACATTAAAGATGCTTTAAAGAGCAATCTTAAAGACGTTAAACCTGAAGACATGAATGATGCAACTATGGAAACTACCCGTGGTCTTTGCATCACTATCGCAATTAGTCTTCTCCTCGCAGACTTCTTTAGGGAAGTTAGTTAGCTCGTTATGAAGAGGGGGCCTAGGCCCCCTCTTCATATTGTTTATGTATCTAGAGTAAATTCGACCGCAACATCTTTTACAAGACTCATTGTACCATCTTGATTTATTTTAAGTTTAAGAGCAACCATAGGTTCTACATTCTTTTCATTGATGATAAGCGTTTGTAGAGACGGAGATCCATTAATACCTAGAACGTCAATGGATGTAATATTCTCCCCTAGGATGTTCCTTAATTCTGTAGCAACTTTCGTAAGTGAGATGATTGGTTCTTTCATATGAGCTTCGATGACTTCAATGGTCGTGGCTGTAATCAGAGCTTTTAAGTTCTCTTGAGCCATAACAGACGAGCTAACAAAATACCGAATTATAAATCCTAATGCTAAGGGTAGTGTTGCTAGTAAACCGTTCCCTATACCGTACTGAGTAAGACCAATAGTTCTAACGGGTCTTAAGTACATCTTTGTTTGTTCAAGAAGATCTCTTGCTTTTAACGTTACGGTTGCTATATAAGAAGATAGCTCTGAGGAAAGATTTAGGATGTAATTAGTATCAGCGATATCTTCACTCTGATAAAGTCGTGCATCAAACATAATGGCTTCTACGTAGTATAACAAATGTCTATTCTTTAAGACGATCGGTAAACCATCAGGGCCGAATTTAATATCGTTTTTATAATGGAGGACTCTTTTATTACCATCAGCATCTAAGACAAGATCGCCGACACTATGAAGTTTAGTCATTTGAAATTGACCATTAGAAACAACAGCATCTAGGACTTCAATAGTCCCACCTTCTGGTGTTGGAATCGTTTTTGTCTTATAGACATCTTGAGTATAAGTTTGATAAATAGTATCAGGCCATCTTACATATTCTTGTTCACTATAAACAGGTGTGGTGATGTTGTAAATAGCTGATGATAAATCATATCCGAAGATAACATTTATTCTTTGACGCGTTATCCCAAAATATCCTGAAAAATCTGATGGGAGATCTTGTAGAACATAGAGATCATTAGGTGTAGGGGGAGCTACTACTGGGTTCAATAAGATGTGAATACTGAATTCTGCATCAAGAGGAATTTCACAAGGAATGATGTTATTTTCATCTTCATACATATAACAAGTCATATAGCGATCTTGTGAGATCTGATAACTTGTTGAGATGATAGCGTCGTAGTAAGGAAGATTAGCACTGTTCTGTCCTACTTTATGAGCTTTAATATAAACAACACGTCCTGACTTATCTCTCGTTGATAGAATGACATTAAAGTTATTCTCAGCAATAGCTAAAGCATCTGGGTTTTTATTTATCCCTAAACGGATAACAAACCCGCCAGTATTATTATCCCTATGGATAACAACCCCACTAACTGCGGTTGCTGAAATGATAGAATAAGCATTTTCACGTTCCATAGTAAATGTTTCAATGATTGGAATATTTAAATTAAAGGATTTTGTTATAGGGTACTTATCATCCGTATAAATACACATATGAAAAGGAGTACGCGTATAGATAACAGTGTTTAATTCATCTACTAATTGTTGCCGCGACATACCTGCAAGGCGAGTAACATCCATATCTGTTAAAGGGATGCATTGCCCTGAGTCAATAGAATAACTATAGATCGTTGTAGGTTGAACGGTGATACTGTTATCAGCAAATGACAATATAGAACTTACCTGACCAATTTTATCTTTATCAAATAGAACATTTGCCACTGTCACAGGAACTGTCTTACCGTTACTATCTAACATCTTACGACCTGCATAGTAGATACGATCGGTGATATTATCAAGATATTTTATTATACTAAAACCAGCATCTGCTAAATGATTCTTAAGCTCTTCTTCCGTAATGGGAAGCTTATCAAAGAGAGTGTTCTTAACAACTCGATCTCGGATCTCAGTGAACCCAATCGAGTTACGTCCCCCTATGATCTTAGTATCACCAGCTTGAATAATAAGCACTTCTGGTTTACTAAGCATAGTTGAATAGCTTGTCATATCGGATTCACTATTGAAGAACTTAACCCCTACACTAAGAGCCTCTTCTTCGGTGATACCGACATCAAGAGCACCTTCGGT
>Ga0247723_1000379_pt1 | contig 30812 bp, 60 predicted proteins | sample MSEWelMarce5H_FC_FD_189079 | JGI IMG/M metagenome (GOLD analysis project Ga0247723, IMG submission 189079) | Subsurface sediment microbial communities from gas well in West Virginia, United States - MSEEL Well Study Marcellus 5H_FC | ecosystem: Environmental > Terrestrial > Deep subsurface >... | reverse complement strand
ACTTTGACTCACGGCACAAGGGATTCCGTAAGGCTCACAAGACAGGATTGCTAACTGGTGGCGCGAAGTTTGTACGCACTGGCGTAAATCCTGATGAAGCCCAGATGCTTGATAGCCGTAAGTTAGCCATTGAAGAAGTAGCTCGCATCTTCCGCGTTCCACCGCACATGATCGGCGTTACTACACCGGGTGCAATGTCTTACGCATCTGTTGAACAAAACAACATTAACTTTGTAACCCATACCTTGCGCCCATACGTTGCAAAGATTGAAGATGCTTACAGCGCACTTCTAGCGGAAGGCGCATTCATCCGCTTTAACGTAGATGGCTTATTGCGTGGTGATTTTGCTACTAGAATGAACGGATACTCAATTGGTTCACAAGCAGGATTCCTATCAGTCAATGACATCAGACGTTTCGAAGATCTCAGACCTGTGGATGGTGGTGACGTTTATCGCGTTCCTCTGGCTAACGTGGATCTGGGTGCTGCTTCACTCGTTGAAACCGACAAGCGTGTCACTATGGCTCAGAAACTTATTCTTAGTGGGTTCGATCCTGCTGGGGTTTTGGTTGCTTTAGGTCTGCCACCGATACAGCATTCGGGAGTTCCTTCAGTTCAGCTGCAAGGTGTTGCTCAGATTGATCCGGAAGATCCAGAAGCGGTTTATGACGTTCAGCGTACACATGACGTGAATGTGCAAATGCCAGAAACTATTGTTAATGTGCCACCTGCAATCATTAACGTTGCACCGCCTAATGTTACGGTTGAAGCACCACAACAGAAAACAACCATTCGCACCGTTGAGCGTGACGATAACGGACACATCGTAAACATCATTGAAAGAGTTGAGGGATAATGGCAACCGGCATGAGCGCGTATCTAGCAAACAGTTTGCTTAACGCTTTAGGTAATAACACCGCATACGCTGTAACTAACGTTTATGTAAAACTACACGTTGGCGATCCCGGTGCAGCAGGTACGGCTAACGCTGCTACTGAAACAACTCGCAAGGCTGTATCTTTTGCTGGTGCTTCTAACGGCTCTATTGCTTCTGATGCTGATGTTACCTGGACAAACATAAGTGGCAGTCAGGATGCAACTTTCTTCACTGCTTGGGATTCATTAACTACTGGAAACTTTTTGTTTTCTGGAACTATCACAGGCAACCCTTACACCGCAGGCGATACCTACACAATCACTTCTGGTTCTTTCGTAACATCCCTAACCGTAGCGAGCTAAGTTATGGGTTCGTCAGAACTCAATGACTTTCAGTTAAACACTGACCGTTTAGCGCGACTAGCGCAGATGGTCTTAGATTCACGTCAGTTAAATTCAACGGTTGTTGGTGGCAGGTCTGCTTATGATGCAACTGATTTAGTTTATGACTCAGCAGTATCTACCTATGAAGGCGTACTTACTCAGTTAGCAAGTAGTTCAGCTAATCTCAATGGTCTAAGCGCAAGCATTGCATCTACGCCAAATGTTGTCGTGTCTGCTGCATCTACTTTGGGTGCATTGACCAGCTCTAGCAATTCATTGGTCAGCCACAGTGTTTCATCTGCTGCATCACTTGGGTCTATAAATTCCACAGCTACAACTATTTCACAAATCTTTGCAACTTTAGATGCTCCGCTAGGTGAGATTGCTAACGTTGTGCAGGCTACGGTTAGCCACGTTGCTTCAGCAGAAGCGGTTCTAGGTGAATTAACGGCAACCGCAAATACAACCCCAGAAATACTTCCAGTATTTGCATCTGAACTAGGTGGATTAGTCAGCATTTCTGATGCTCTTGTTACTCACGTTGCAACGGCTGAATCTGCACTTGGAGCGATTACTTCAACAGCAGACACATTGCCAACGATCAAACCCGTATTTATGGGTTTGCTTGGTGAACTATCAGCTAGTGCTACTTCAACTGTTATACCGCCAACACCACCGGAACCTGTTGCTCCCGGCTACGGTTCCAATCGCCCATACCCTGCACCGCCAAAACGTCAGCCAAAGGTTGAACCAGCACCACAGCCACCAACACCTGTAATAGTTGAAACACCACCAGCACGACCTGTAAGAATGCCTGCAACGATCACGGCTACAACATCAGCTTTAAGTCCAAAATTCTCTACAAATGTCAGTGCACAAGTAGAATGGTCAATACTAGAAGATGAAGCAGAACTGCTTCTAATGCTCTAAGGATTCTCAATGGCTATCAGCACAGGTCACACAGCAGTTCTGACCACACCTTCACAGATAGATGGGCAAAGTCCAAATCCTTCGCGCATTCGTATCTTTAACGCTAGCAACGATAAGACCGTTTACATTGGTAATGGTGATGTAACTATTAACAATGGTTTTGGTTTAGTTAAACTTGAACAAATGGACTTATTACTCAATCCGGGTGAAGCATTATTCGTAGTTGCTGAAAGTGCCGGTGCAAGTATTCACTGGATAAGGCAGACACTTTACTAATGCCATACTTCATAACAGATAAAGCAGAAGGTTGTTCAGGCTGGGCAACTACGAAACAAGATGGCGAAGTTTTAGGTTGCCATGAAAGCAAGCAAGATGCAGTAAAACAAATGGTTGCTTTGTCTTTGGCTGAAAAATTAGAGCCGGGTGGCGAACGCGCCTTGCCTGAGAATTACAGACCAGCACTAGCGCAAGATGTTCCAGAAGGTCGTGCCTGTGGAAACTGCGTGTTTTTCAATGAAGAACGTCAGAATGAAGAAGGCACTAAAGCATGGTGCGACAAATGGGATGAATTTGTTGATGGCGGTTACTACTGCAACGCTTGGGCAGAAAAGTCAGATGATGACATGGAAGATGACCAAGTAGATGATCTAGAAGATGTTAATGATTTAGAAGATCGTGCTATTAACAAAAAAGCACCTGCTTTTATGCGTGCAGCTGCAAGACGTGGGTTAGATTACTACTCAGAAGGCAAGGGCGGAGATGGTTTAACTCAAAAAACTATTCGTGAAGCTCGATTGATGGCACGCGGAACAGTCACAGACGATAAATGGGTAAGAATGGCAGCTTGGATTGCACGCCATTTAGACGATTTGGATAGTCCTGATGCCGATCCTAAATCACCAAATTATCCTTCTAAAGGAGTGGTAGCTCATTTACTTTGGGGATCTGGCCCTTCAAAAACAAAAGCAAGAGCCGCAATGCAGTATGCGTTAGATGTTGCAGAAAGAGTTAAAGAAGAAGAACAACGTCATTTAACTGGCAAACATGATCAAAAGTCACATGGCAAGGGTGGCGGTGGAGAAGTTGGTCAGGGAAACATTGAAATTACCAAAGAAATGGCTTCAGATTTTCGTGGTGGATCAGCTGCACCGCATTTAAGAGAGAATGCTGATGGTTCCTATTCATTTACACCGGAAAGACAAGCACTGCACGACAAAATAGTTTCAGATGCAGTTTCTGGCGTTCCTGTTTCGGATAATCCAACGTATTACGTCATGGGCGGTGGGCCGGCTGCCGGTAAGTCCACGATGCTTAAAGATTCGAAAGTAAACATTCCTTCTACGGATAAAGCAGTTCAAGTAAACCCGGATGAAGTCAAAGAAAAGTTGCCTGAATGGGATCGAATGCAGGGAGATACCAACAGAGCTGCATTTACGCATGAAGAATCAAGCTATGTTGCAAAGCGAATACAGGCAGCAGCTTTTGAAACTAAGCGAGATGTTGTAGCTGATGGAACTGGAGATAGTTCAGAAGCCAGCATGGGTAAGAAAATAAAGAAAGCAAAAGATGCCAATTACAGAGTTGTTGGCAATTACGCCACTGTTCCTACTCAAGTTGCAGTAGATAGAGCAAATGCAAGAGGTAAAAAAACCGGTAGATATGTTCCTGAATCAGTGATCAGGGGTACACATGCCGGAGTTAGTAGCGTTTTGCCAAAAATCGTAGATCAATTTGATGAAATTAACCTTTTTGATACCACCGGTGACCTAAAGTTGCTTGCAAGTGGCAAAAATGGTAAATTCAAGGTGAATGATGAAGAAGGTTACAACGCCTTCTTAGCAAAGGCTGGTGAGTAATGGTACAGGCAGAAATAATTGAGAAAATGTACGTTCACATAGCCCTAAAAAAGTCACAATCTAGCTTTAGGTACAAATTAACGCCAGAAATGCTCAAATTATGGGAACAAATAACCTATGAAATAAAAGAAATTCAGCAAAGAGGAGATTCCCTTGAAATTGTTGCTGAAATTCCCGACATTGAGATACCAAATCCTGCTTAAAAGTTGCTTTTCTTAATCTTTTGTTATACACTCAGTATGTAAGTGAGATTAAGGAGTAGCGAGATGATGCAGGAAACACCTGTTGTTGGTCAGATTGTTTATGGCGTGTGGGGTTACGAAGCCACTTTCTATGAATTCTATGAAGTGATCAGCTTTGAAGGTCAATGGGCCAAGTTTCAGAAGATACAAAAAGAAGTAATTCCAAGTTCAGAACAATGGCCTTCTGTGGTTGGCGTTGTGCCTAGTTCAGAACCAGAAGGAAAGCCCTTCAAGCGGAAAGTAAAGTTCAACTCTTATGGTTGGGTTTCTAAAGGTTCCAACGAATACGAAGGAATTATCGGAGTTTGGGAAGGCGAACCAAAGATGCAATCGGCTCCCGGAACTTACTAAATAAACAAATAGAGTGGCGGAAGCAATTCCGCCATTTTTTTATGCCAAAATAGACTTAACGCAATTTCTAAATTGGAGTAACTTTGAAAACCGTTGAACGCAGAACAAGTCCGGCAAATTTTGAACTTAATTTTGAAGGTGAAGCAAGTTCTGACAAAATGACCTTCAGAGGATATGCTGCGGTTTTCGATTCGCCTTCTGAACCACTACCTTTCACTGAGTACATTCGTACCGGTGCTTTTCAGCGTTCATTGAAAACACGCAACGAAGTGAAAATGTTTATGAATCACAACATGGATCACATTCTTGCTTCTACACGTTCCGGAACCCTAAGACTTACAGAAGATTCAAAGGGCTTATTAGCTGAAGCCAAACTGCCTGAAACAACCGTTGGTCGTGACTTATCAGTTTTGATGCAACGTGGAGATGTTCATTCAATGAGTTTCGGTTTCTCAGTTCCGCCAAATGGTGACAAGTGGAGCAGTGACGGATCTACACGGGAACTACATCAAATCCGTTTACATGAAGTTTCTGTTGTTACTGGATTCCCAGCCTATGAAGCAACAACTGCTGACGTTCGTACCATTGACATTCTTGCAACTCGCACTTTAGTTGATGCAGATTCTTTAGCAGATGCAATGGTTCGACTTGAAGAAGGTCAAACACTAACTGACACACAAGCTGAAATTCTGACTGAAGTTGTTTCTAAACTTAGAGCAGATCAACCAAACCCAGCAGACTTGTTGGAAATCAAACGCAAACAACTTGATTTAATGCTTAAAGCGTTCTAACATAATTACAAAGAACGGTTCGGATGTGGGGAAGCATCTGAGCCGTTTTTTATTGTGCCATAATTAGAGTGTGCGATTGCGTGGAGCCACCATTGCGCTTTTCTGTCGTGGAGCCACACAGAATCCCTGCAAGACCCAATCCAATCTAAGACTTTAGGAGTCCACATGTCTGACTACATCCGTCAGCAAGCGGAAGCACGCGCTAAGGCTTGGGAAGAAGCAAAGGCTCTTCTCGACTCAGCAGCAGCTGAAAAGCGCGATCTATCCGCAGAAGAAAACCAAACTTATGACCGCATCATGGCAGACCTTGATCAGCGTTCACAGGTAATGGAAACCATGAAGGCACAAGCAGAGCGCGAAGAGCGTGCAGCTGAAGCTATGAAGGGTTTCGAAGCACAAGTTAAGCCAGAAGTTGTTTCTGTTCCAGAAATCAACGAAGCTGAACTAATCCGTTCCCTAGCACGCGGTGAGATTCGTTCCCACTCGTTCGAGAAGCGCGATGTAACAAAGGGTTCGACTGGCGCACCAGTTCCAACTTCTTTCTACGATCAGGTAATCATGCTTGCTCGTCACGTTGGCCCAATGCTAGAAACATCAACCATCCTTAACACAGCCGGTGGCGAGAATCTTCAGATTCCTTCACTATCTGCATACAGCGTTGGTACAGTTTCTGCTGAAGCAGCTGCAATTGGCGAAAGCGATCCAGCATTCAACGCATTCAAGACCCTTGGTGCTTACAAGTACTCATTCTTGACCCAGATCAGCCGTGAAATGGTTGAAGATGCAGGCGTTGATATCCTTGGATTCCTTGCCCAGCAAACAGGTAACGCACTTGGCTACGCAGTCAATGGCGCACTAACAACTGGAACTGGAACAGTACAGCCAACAGGTATCGTAACTGCCGCAGGTTCAGGCATCACTGGCGGAACCGGCGTAACAGGCGCATTCACTGCTGACAACCTAATTGACTTGGTTTACAGCGTTGATACCGCAGGTCGCACCCTTCCGGGAACTGGCTGGCAGATGAACGCCCAGTCAATCGCAGCTGTTCGCAAGTTGAAGGATTCAGCAGGTCAGTACCTGTTCAGCCCATCACTATCGGCAGATGCACGCGATCTATTGCTTGGTTACCCAATCTTTGAGAACCCAGCAATGGCAGCTCCAGCAACATCAGCTAAGTCCGTTATCTTCGGACACCTACCTAGCTACTTCGCACGCACAGTTGGCGGATTGCGCCTAGATCGTTCAGACGATTACGCATTCCAGAATGACTTGATTACCTTCCGCGCCACAATGCGCGTAGACGGCAATCTAATTCAGACCAGCCATGTGAAGTACTTCGCAGGCGGAGCCAGCTAGTAATAGCACCCCAAAACGTAGAACCCCACCGGGAGCGCAGGCTTGGTGGGGTTCTGCTTTTGTTTTAGCAGGTTTTAGGTTAAGGTTTGACTACCTGCGATCTAAGGAACACCTGTGAGCAAATCCCTATGTATTGGCTGGAACTCTAACGCACCTTGGGCTGCGACTGGATACGGCACACAAACAGCACAAGTCACACAACGACTTAAAGCATTAGGCCACGATGTTGCAATCTTTAACAACTACGGCCTAGAAGGTTCTAACACTGACTGGGAAGGTATGCCCGTTTATCAACGTGGCGCAGACCTTTATTCAAATGATGTAGTCCCAGCGCACATGCACGACTGGACTTCACGTCATCCAAAGCAACCGCACATTCTTTTCACGCTCTATGACGTATGGGTATTCAAAGGCGATAGGTGGAGCGATTGGAACGTAGCAAGTTGGGTTCCTGTTGATCACATCCCTGCACCGCCAGAAGTAATTAAGTGGCTACGCAATGACTTTGTAACCCCTATTGCCATGAGCCAATACGGGCAGGCAATGATTGAGAACGTAGGGATTGAATCTCTTTATGTGCCACACGGCATTGAGTCAGTCTTTAAGCCAATGAAACGCCACAAGGGAACTACTGGGCGCGACTTCATAGGCATTGACGAAGATAAGTTTGTTGTCGGAATGAATGCAGCTAATAAAGGCGTGAGTCCTAATCGCAAAGCATTTGGCGAAAACATTCTTGCGTTCTCGATGTTTGCTCAAAAGCACGATGACGTAGTTCTGTATCTGCACACAGATCAGCTTGGCGCACTTGGCGGAATTAAGTTGATGCAACTACTTCAGTCTTGTGGAGTGCCTGAAGAAAAGTTTAGGTTTGTTGATCCATACACCTACCGCACCGGAATTGAGCAACAGACACTAGCAACGATCTATACGGCTATGGATGTTCTACTTGCTACCTCATACGGTGAAGGTTTTGGTATTCCAACTATCGAAGCGCAAGCCTGTGGCACGCCAGTCATTATTTCTGACTTTGCAGCTTCAACAGAGCTACTAGGTGACGGCTGGTTAATTGAAGGTCAGCCACTTTGGGATGCACCGCAGGCAAGTTGGTTCCACATGCCTAGCGTTCCCGGCATTGTGGATGCGCTAGAGCAGGCTTATCAGCGTGGTCGTGGCAGGTCAGAAAAGGCGCAAGAGTTTGCCAAAGCGTATAACGCAGATACGGTCTTTGAAGAACACTGGAAACCTGCACTAAAGGTTTTGGAGTCCAAAGCCCTAGAACGGATGTAGAGCGTGAAAATAGGCTGGTACACACATCACGTTGAGAATCAGGTTAAAGTGCCTGAGAATGGCTCTGTGGGGCAGGAAGGGCTATTCAGTGGGCAGTTTGCAGGTGGCGCAGAAATGTCAGACTACGAATACCGCTTGCAAGCACCTTTGGACTATGAGATCGAAATTGTCACGCCATACACATTTGATCAGTTTGAGCCAAGCAAGTTTGATTCGGTCATTGTCACCGGAACAGATGCGTTTACAGATGTTCAGTTGTATGAACTGAGCAAGCATGACCCGTTCGTGTTTGTGCATCATTTACAGACACCAAGGGCAGGGCTTAATTCTTTAATCTCTGGCAGTCGTTTATTTGTAACCCATACCCCGGCACACATGCGCAGGGAGTTATCTTGGGCAAAGCCACGCAAAACAGCTCAGGTTTTAAGTTACTTCGACACCAGTAAGTGTTATGACCATTTAGACAAACAACCTTGGGCTTTATGGGCAGCTCGTAACCATCCGCTTAAGGGCAGACTAAAAGCAGAACTTTGGGCAGCGCAGGCAGGTTATGAGTTCAAAGCTCTTACAGATGTGCCGCGTGAACAGGTTCTAGATGCTATGGCTAGGGTCGAATGGTTTGTGCATTTGCCGTTAGCGTTTGAGTCTGAATGTCGCGCAGTTATGGAAGCCGTTCTTTCAGGGTGCAGGATTCACACCAACGACAACGTAGGCATCACGTCAGTTCAAGATTGGCAAGATGCAGATCACTTAAGACACATGATAGATAAAGCCGGGGACACCTTCTGGAGATTGGTACAACAATGAGAATGCTTACGATTATTCCTACACGGGGTCGCAACGATAACGCGATTCGTTTATTTGAAGCAATCAACGCAACAGCAGACTTTACGGAAGTTGTCTTTGCAATAGATGCAGATGACGCGAAAACCTATAACGGGCTTATGGCAGAAACGGCTGGGCTAGATAACGTCAAGGTCTGTATCGCCAACCGTATGGGCATGAACGGCACTCTTAACCATTGGGCTTTATGGTTTGCGCCTGACTATGACTACATCTGCTTCATGGGTGATGACCACCTACCGCGCACTGGTGGTTGGGATACGAAACTTGCAGAAGCCATTGGCGATCAGCCCGGCATTGCTTACGGTAACGATTTACTGCAAGGCGAGAACCTGCCAACTGCCGTAGTTATGTCTAGCAAGATCATCAGGGCTACGGGCTTTATGTCACCACCAGCCCTAAAGCATTTGTTCCTAGATAACTACTGGCTTGCAATGGGTAAGGCTCTAGGTAACTGCAACTATTTGCCAGATGTAATCCTTGAACACCTGCACTACACAAACGGCAAGGCTGAACACGATGACCGTTACGCAGCTGTGAACACGCCTGAAATGCACAACGGCGATCAGGCTATCTTTGCTGAGTACCTTGCCACTGAATTTGCTAACGATGTTGAGAACGTAAAGGCTTGGTAATGAAGATACTTATCACCGGGCATAAGGGCTTTGTTGGTCGTAACTTTGTAAAGGCTTTGCCTAATAGCAAGATCACCGGGATTGACTTAAAAGACGGACACGATTGCCGGGATTTCTTTAAGCGCAATTCAGAACAGTTTGACTTGGTAATTCATCTAGCCGCCATTGTTGGTGGTCGGGCAACTATCGAAGGCGAGCCATTAAGCGTAGCCACTGACTTATCCATAGATGCAGAGTTCTTTAATTGGGTACAAAAGACTAAGCCTAAGAACGTGGTCTATTTCTCTAGTTCTGCTGCTTACCCAATCGAGCTACAAAAGCCAGAACACAGATACCGTTTAGCAGAGTCAGACATTCGCCTAGATGCAGTTAGCAACCCTGACCTTACTTACGGCTGGGCAAAATTAACTGGGGAGTATCTTGCGCAATTTGTGACCGATTCCAAGATGTTTGTCTTTAGACCATTTAGCGGATACGGATCAGATCAAGATGTAGATTACCCGTTCCCTAGTTTTATTGACCGCGCTCTAGCCGGGGTAGAAGTCTTTGACATTTGGGGTGACGGTGAGCAGGTGCGCGACTTCATCCACATTGAGGACATTGTTCAGGCTGTTCTGTGGCACGTTCAGACCGGCTATGACGGTACTTGGAACCTATGCTCTGGCATTCCTACAAGCTTTAATGACTTGGCTCAAATGGTCTGTGAAGAAGCAGGGATTGCGCCTATCTTTAATCACATACTGACTGCGCCGGTTGGCGTTCAGTATCGCGTAGGTAATCCTTATCAATCACATCATTACTTTAGACCTCAAATCTCTTTGCGCGAAGGCATCCGCAGGGCATTAAAAGAAAGAAAAACCCTGTAAATAAACGCTTTTTACTCTTGACAACTGTTATACATTATGGGATAATTCTTATGTAGGGCGTTTTAGGGAGTAGTGAGATGAGCGAGTTCTTGATTGAGTCGCGGTGGGAAGTTTCGGCTGAAATGGTTGAAAAAGCATATGAAGTTGCTGTTGCTGTTCATCAAGAAATGATCAAAAAACAAAAAGAAATAGCTAAAGAAATTTTGGCTGTTTTGGCTAAAAGGGCTTGACAAACGTTATACAAACTGAAACAATAAGAATGTAGTCAAAAAGAAGGAGTAGCAAAATGGCTTTTATGAGTCAAGAAAACAAAGCAGAAAAAGCACCAGTTATCAAGGCTATCTTGAAGAAGTATGGTCTTAAGGGTTCGTTGGCTGTAAGGAATCATTCATCCTTGGTGTTGAACATTTCAGAAGGCCCAATCAACTTTTACGAGAACATGATTCAAACTGCAAAAGAGCAAAACGCAGAAACCAAGTACATCAGCGAGGACATTCAAGTTAATCCTTACTGGTACAAAAAGGATTTCACTGGCGTTGCTTTGGAAGCAATGACTGAATTGATCGAAGCAATGAACGCAGGCAACTGGGATGAAAGCGACATTCAAACCGATTACTTCAACGTTGGTTGGTACATAGACATCAACATTGGAAAATACAGCAAACCTTACAAGTTGGTTGCCTAACAATTAGCCCCTAGGAAACTGGGGGCTTTTTTGTATCTGCCGTACAATAGGAACAGACTTTAGGAGTTTCCATTGGCAATCACAAACGGCTACGCCACACTTGCACAAGTTAAATCAGCTTTGCGTATTTCAGACAACGTAGATGATGCACTATTAGAAATGGCTGTTGAGTCTGCATCACGGGCTATTGATGGTCATGCTGGGCGTTACTTCTATTCATCCGGTACTGCTACGCGCTACTACGCAGCAGAAGATTCTTTCATTACTCAGATAGATGACGTTTCTGGAACTGCCATAACTTTACAAACTTCATCAGCAGGCGATGGCGTATTTGATACGACTTGGGCTGTTGGAGATTATCAGTTAGAACCACTTAATGGAAACGTAGACGGGCTTGCTGTTCCATACACACGCATTCGCGCTGTTGAAAATTACCTATTCCCGGTAGAAGCAGATCAGGCTTTAGTCAAACTCACCGCAGTTTTTGGTTGGGCATCTGTGCCTATTTCAATTACACAAGCTTGCATTATTCAATCTAGCCGTATCTTCAAGCGTTTAGACTCTCCACTTGGTATTGCTGGATTTGGTGACATGGGCGCAATGCGCGTTAGTCGTTACTTAGATCCTGATGTTGAGCAGCTAGTCGCGCCTTATCGCCGGGTTAGGAACTTTGTCTAATGGCTTCTATTTCAGAGCTTCGCGCTGGAATTAAAGCAAACCTAGCCACAATCTCAGGGCTAAGGGTTTCTGACTTTCAGCCCGACAACATAAATCCACCTGTTGCCATTGTTTTTCCAATTACTGTGAACTATGACGATACTTTTCAGCGCGGAATGCAGACTTACACTTTTTCAGTTCAGGTAATTGTGGGCAGGCAATCAGAGCGTTCCGGGCAAAACTCAATAGATGCTTACTGTTCCAGCACCGGGGCAAGCAGTATCAAACTAGCAATAGAATCTAATAAGACACTTGGTGGCAAGGCGTTCGATACCAGAGTTACAGACATGCGCAACTATGGTGAACTACTTGTTGGTGAGGTAAACTATTTATCAGCAGAGTTCGTAGTTCTCTGCTATGCAGACTAAGGGAGCAACACAACATGGCGAAATTCGCAGCCACCGATTACAAGGTAACTGTAAACGGCACAAACTTTTCAACAAACCTAAACAGCGTTGAACTGTCTATTGAATCAGACGATTTAGAAACAACTGCTTTCGGTGGCGAATGGCGCACCCGTATCGGCGGTCTAAAGTCCGGTTCTTTAACTCTTCAATTCATGCAGGACTTTGGTTCATCTTCAGTAGATGCAACTCTGTATCCATTGCTTAACACTTTGGCTACTGTTGTAATCGTTCCAACTTCAGGAACTGTAAACAGCACCAATCCTTCATACACAGCAACTTGCTTGGTAAACAGCTACTCACCATTTGCATCAAGCGTTGGCGATATCGCTACCTTGTCTGTAACTTGGCCTGTATCTGGCACAGTCACACGCGGAACTAGCGCGTAACTATGAAAATCAACCTGCGCGTTACTTTTGATGACAAGTCAGTTGAAGATATTTCAGCTACTGCCCGTGATCTTGTTGCTTTTGAAGATAAGTTCACTAAGAGTGTTGCTTCGCTAGAAACTGATTTTCGGATTACTGACTTGTTATGGATTGCATGGCATTGGCTACACCGTCAAGGAAAAACTAAAAAAGACTTTGACGAATGGTGCGATGAAGTAGACACTATTGAAGCGAGTGACGAAAGCCCAAAATAACTGGGTTGGGTGACTCATCCCAACATTGGTATTTGGCTTACCTTGCGTGTGAAACTGGCATTGCTCCGTCAGTTTTAATGCAAGAATCTGAGCGTATGCTTTTTACTATGAGCATGTACCTGCGATGGAGAAATAGTCAGGGGTCATAGTGGCGTTACCTTTTAAGATTGTTGGTTTAGCTGAAACGGTCAAAATTCTTAACAGTATTGATAAAGACATTGTTAAAGAAGCTAGAAAAGATCTAAGAAACGGCGCACAGCCAGTTGCTAATGCAATTAAGTCAAACATTCCTACTGAAGCACCTTTGCGTGGAATGGTTCACAATGGGCGTACAGCATGGCAACCGGCTGGAATCACGGCGAAAGTAAAAACCAATTTTTCTAAAAAAGCAGAACGCTATGGAACATCTTTAGTTTCAATTGTTGTTGGCCCTAAAGGTAAAACTTCTACCGGTGCAGCTGCCTTCCAAATTGCTGACATGGCTGGTCGAAAGCATAGAGGAAAGACAAGATCTGGCAAGGCAATGATTAGAGCTTTGAATACACAGGCTAAAGCATCTCGCTACGTCTACCCTGCTGCTGAACGGGAAATCCCATACGTCAAATCTCAGGTAGACGATACAATTAAGAAATTGAGTCGCGAATACAACGAACGATTAAAAAAGGGTAGATAAATCATGGCAATTATTGTTCCGATTACATCTACCTTTGATGCAAATGGCGTTACCAAGGCTGAACGAGCTTTTAAGGGTTTGACTGGGGAATCCAGTAAATTATCTAAGTCCATTTCTTCTAGTTCCAACATAATGAGGACGGCCTTAGCCGGTGTTGGTGCTGCATCTGTTGTTAAAGGCTTGCAGTCTGCTGTTATGGCTGCATCTAATCTTTCTGAATCTATTGCTAAATCTGACACAGTATTTGGTAAAAACGCCAAAGCAATTCAAGACTGGTCTAAAACCACAGCAAGCGCACTTGGCGTAAGCCGTCAAGCCGCATTAGAAGCTGCCGGAACTTACGGAAACTTGTTTAGAGCTTTTGGAATTAGTGAGCAAGAATCTGCAAACATGTCTACCAGCCTTGTTCAATTGGCTGCTGACCTTGCTTCCTTTAACAACGTTGCTATTGATGATGCGTTGCTTGCTTTGCGTTCTGGTCTATCTGGCGAAACAGAGCCGCTAAAACGCTTTGGTATTGCCTTAAATGAAGCCAGACTTAAAGAAGAAGCTCTTAGATTAGGTTTAATTAAAACCACTAAAGGCACGTTGCCGCAGGTTATTAAGACACAAGCTGCTTATGCGTTGATTATGAAAGATAGCGCATTAGCTCAAGGTGACGTAGCGCGTACCGCAGGCGGCCTTGCCAACCAAATGAAGTTCCTACAAGCAGGACTTCAGGATGCTAAGGCTGGATTTGGCGAAGCCTTGCTACCGGCAGCCTTGGCAGTGGTTACCGCGTTTAATCAAGAGCTTCTGCCTGCCGTTCAGCGTGTTGTTGAAGTCATTAAGCTTCAGGGCGCAGGCGATGGCCTAAAGGCAGTAGGCACAGAAATTTCTAACGTCATAGTAAACCTACAAGGAACAGCTAAGACGGTTAAAGATTTAATCCTTGTAATGATTGGCATCAAGATAGTAATTCCAGTAGTTGCGGCTTTGCGCGGAGCTTGGATTGGTGTTACTGCTGCCATTGGAGCTACTGCCACAGCTACCCAGATTGCAGCAGGAGTTATGCGATCTGCCTTAATTAGTACGGGTATTGGTGCGCTTATTGTTGCGGCTGGCCTTCTAGTTGGCAAGCTAATTGAGATGCGCATTCAAGCAAGCGCAACAGATCAAACAATACGTTTTATGGAATCTAACGGCACTAAGTCCTTTAGAAACATGGGTCAAGCCGCTGATTTAATGAACGGCAAGATTCAGATGAACATTGTCAGCCTAAATGCCGTAGCTCTAGCGGCTAGTCGTGCGGCTGATGAATTAGACAATGCTGGCATTATGAACGTCAAGCGCGGCAACGTACCTACCCCTGTTGCTGTTCCGGGTACTGATCAAGCAGGTTTGGGTGGCACAGCTGGCAAGGCTGCTAAAGCGGCTACTGCCGTTAAGGGATTAAGCGAAGCTGGCAAAATGGCGCAGCAAGCAATGGCTAGATTGGGCGATGAATTAGGTCGCAGCAATGGAATTCTTGCACAAGCTAAAGATGCTTACGCAAGTTTCAAAGACACGGTTAAGGGCGCAATCACTGGAATTATAGATTTTGGTGCAGCTGCTACTGCTGAATCGGGTTCATTCTTAGAAAATCTTGTTGCTCAAGCCGCTAAAGCCGCTGACTTTGGAACCAAGGTCAAGCAACTTTTGGCAATGGGTCTTTCTGAAACTGCTATCAGTCAGGTACTAGCCGCAGGCGCAGATGCTGGAACCAAGATAGCTGATGAAATTATCGCCGGTGGCGCAACTGTTGTTGATCAAGTTAATACCCTTGTAACGGCTACACAATCGGTTGCTGATGCCGTTGGTGAGTCAGCTGCTTCCCAGTTCTACACCGCAGGCGTTGCTGCTGGTCAAGCTCTTGTAGACGGCGTTAAGGCAGCCATTGCTGCTGCTGGTCTGTCGGTCACAGCTACTGGAACTATTGTTAATCAGGCAGGCATAGATCAGGTTAATTCTGCTATTGCTAAAGCAAAGGGCAAGAAGTCACCGGGTAAGACAAAGATCACGGATAAAGAACGCAAGAACATTATGGACTTGGCTTCATCTCTTGGTGTTGAAGTTCCTGCCTTTGCTAAGGGTGGCATTGTCACCGGGCCAACACTAGCTCTAATCGGTGAAGCCGGGCCAGAAGCTGTTGTGCCGTTATCAGGTCGTAATGCAGGCATGGGCAACAACATCACAATTAACGTGAATGCAGGTATGGGCGCAGACGGTGCTTCTATTGGTCGTGACATTGTGGATGCCATTAAGAGATATGAGCGCACTAGTGGCCCGGTATTTGCGAGCGCATAAATGTCTAATCCAGAAACTAAGGTCTACATTGCGTTTGACCTCACAGCATCAGGTGGTTCGTTCTTTGCGCTTGATGATCCAGTTCGCGGCGTTCTTGATAGCGATTACGTTTTGGGTGGCGATGTTCTGGTTGATGTTACTAACTATGTCGCTAGTGCTTCTATTTCTAGAGGTAAGTCACGGGAGCTAGACCGCTTCACCGCAGGCAACGCATCAGTTACTCTGCACAATGACGATAGAACCTTTGACCCCTTCTACGAGGATAGTCCTTACCGTTCCCAAATTTTGCCGCGCAAGCAAGTAGTTATTGAAACCAACGGCATTCGCCAGTTCACTGGTTACATTGATGACTGGGACTTGACTTATGAACTAGGTGGAAAGTCTTACGCATCGATCAGTTGTGTTGATGGTTTCTTGCAGTTGTCTGCAACTCAGTTGGCAGCCTTTACAAACATCGTTCAAAAATCTGGCGAGCGCATTGAAACAATTCTGAACAGACCAGAAGTTGCATGGCCTGCTGGTGAACGTGACATTGATACTGGTCAAGAAACATTGCAAGCAGATGTTGTTACTGAGAACACAAATGCACTTCAGTATTTGCAGGTTGTGGAATCAACTGAGCCTGCATCATTGTTCATGTCAAAGTCTGGTGCAGTAACTTTCAGAGATCGCATCACAGTGCCACCACTTGTGGACACACTGATATTTGCTGATGATGGTCGCGCTGAGTCTGTTGGATACAACAACATTCAAGTCATCTATGGTTCAGAAAACTTATACAACCGCGTGATCATCACAAGAGAAGGTGGAAGTCCACAGGTTGCTGACAACCTTTCATCTCAGGACATTTACGGCGTACAGACTTTATCCCTAGACGGGCTGCTTTTAGTTGATGATGCTGACTCACTTATTTTGGCTGACTACTTGCTTGGTCGTTACGATCAGCCAGAACTACGTTTCTCAAGTCTGCAAGTAACCCTGCACGACAAGAACACCGCAGATCAGGCAGAACTTCTAGCAGTTGAAATTCAAGACGTTATCAAGATCGTGTTTACCCCTAACGGAATACCGCCAGCCATTGAGCGATACGGCTTAGTTACAGGCATCAAGCACACCATTGGGATTGACACTCATACAGTCACGTTTGACTTTGGTTCGGTTCAGGACTTCCCTATCGTTCTTGATGACCCTATCTACGGCAGACTTGGTGGCGCGTTGCCGTTATACGATGCAATCACTGCTTCGTACGATGATGACCTTGTACGATACGATGGACAAGAAGAATTCGGATACATACTTGCTTTCTAAGGTGAACAATGCCAACTAATTACCCAACATCGTTGGATAACTTTACGAACCCGACGGCTAACGATTCTCTAAACCTGCCTTCACATTCAACGCAACACGCAAACGCCAATGATGCTATTGAAGCGATTGAAGCAAAACTTGGACTTGGCGCAAATGTTATGCCTTACGCATTCTCTGCTGGTACAGCGACACTAACAGGTGTGACAGCCGTAACTATGCCTGCTAGTAGATTCACTCAAAATCCATTAGTGCAAATAACACCTAGTTTTGGTGGTTCATCTTCAAACTCTTTTTATGCAGTTATCTTAAGCACAGGAACTACTTCAGTTTCTATGTATGTAGTTAGAAATGATGGAGTTCTAACAAATGGTGATGTGCATTGGTTTGCAATACAAATGACTTCAGCAGCATCGGCAGGATAAAAATGAACTTTAATTTGAAAGAATTTAATGCTATTTGCCACACAACTAATTGTGAAAATGCAGAAATAGTTTTTGTGGTTAATGTATTGGAAGCAGAACCAAATGCTATTTGTGGTGTCTGTGGCAATCAAATAACAGACTTAGAACCCAAGTAAACTTAGAAACAACACAGGAGTAAAACAAAATGGCTGGTGCTGGTAAAAAGACATTCACAGCAGGTGAAGTATTAACTGCAAGTGATGTAAACACATACCTAATGGAGCAATCCGTTATGTACTTTGGTGGTACGGCTGCACGAGCTTCAGCTATTCCTACACCGACAACAGGCATGACTTCCTACATTGGTGTTACTGGTACTGCGACTATTCCACAGATTGAAACTTACACAGGTTCAGCATGGCAGACACCTTATGGTTTGACACAAATTGTAAATGCTTCTGCAAGTGCTGCTGCAACTATTACTCTTGACAATGTTTTCAATACAACTTATGAAAATTACAGAATTGAATTCAATTTAACTTCATCAGCATCTGGTTTGATACGAATTAGATTGCGTGATGGTTCTGGTGATTCAACTGGAACAAATTACAAGTTTTCAGCACAACAAATAGTCGGTGGAAGTTGGGCAAACTTAGATAACTCAACTACTGAAAATGCTTTTACTTGTGGATTTAATGATGTGACTAGAGCAAGTGGAAGTGTGAATTTGTATTCCCCAAATATTGCGAATCTTACTTCTTACAATGCTCAAAGTAGTTATCAGCAGTACGGAACTTATGCAGGTGGAACGATAAATGTATCTACACAATGGACTGGGTTCAAAATCTACGCTACGTCTGGAAACATCACAGGAAACGTAAGAGTTTATGGAGTTAGGAACTCGTAATGACTGAAACATTAAAAGCAGTTATATTTGATGCTGCAACTGGTGAAGTAACAGAACGCCCACTGACAGCAGATGAAATTGCTGATCGTGAAGCAATGCAGGCGGAAGCAGAAGCACGAGAAGAAGAAGCAGAAGCCAAAGCAACTGCGCGTGAATCTGCCCTTGCTAAGTTGGCTGCCCTTGGTCTAACTGCTGACGAAGTGGCTGCACTGTAAACTAGAACTACCACATCCCAATGCTTAGCGTGGGACTTGAATGCCCTACTTCGGTGGGGCATTCTGCTTTGCTAAACTAATGCAATGGAACAATTACAAATCTGGTTCGCCACCTCACCGATCGCATCTTTTCTACGCACATTTGGAGCAGGTGTTTTGGGTTGGGTAATTCTTAACGCCAATGATCTGAACCTGCATCCTGCAATAGCCATTGCCCTTGCTTCTAGCTTGCCGGTCTTAATTTCATGGCTTAACCCTGCTGATGAACGCTTTGGCACTGATGTTGGAGTGGATGAATAATGGCATCCCCCTTGAAGGCGTGGGTTACTACGTTTCCTTATGGTGCTAAGTATTCAAACGGCACGATTCACAAAGGCATTGACGGCAGAGCCAAAGTTGGAACTCCTGTCTATGCAGCTGTTCCCGGTGTAATTGTTCACGCTGGCGTTCACAAGTTTCGTAAGGGCTGGGGAACGGCTTTTGGTATTCACGTCATAGTAGACAACGACAAGTTCTCAGATGGCGATGCAGGGCTTTGGGCTGGCTATTGCCACCTATCTAAAGTTGCAGTCCACGTTGGTCAAAGAGTTTCTAAGGGCGATCTTGTTGGTTACTCAGGTAACACAGGTAGAAGCACAGCTCCACATCTACACTTTCAAATCCTTGCTAGTCGCACTTGGAATCCTAAGAAGCACGTCAATCCTAAAAGGTGGATGGAAGCATGAGCCAATACATTTCACGCAAGTCAGATGCTAAGAGCAAGAACCCTACGCAAGTTCTAACCCCTGATGTATGGACTTCAGTTGAAGCATCTGGACTAACTGCCCTAGTGCCAAATGAGAACAGCAAGTATGGCGCGTTCTGGTCTGCTTACCTAAACATCAAGACCCCTAAAATCGGTGGCGCAACTGAGCTAACAATTCGCTGGGTGCGCGACCCTAAAGGCATCAACGATGCAACGGGTTACGAAACAAAGCCACTAAACAAAGGTGGCACTACGTTCGTCAAAGATAACTGGATGTTTCAAGCTGTTAAAGATCAGCCCGTTGTCTTTCAGGTCAAGGTAAACGGCAAGGCAACAATCACCACACGCGAAACTAAGTTGGCTATTCCATAATGTCTATTCTTGTAATCGCTCAATACGCAGCAGCACTGACAACTATTGCCGGTGCTGTTGGTCTTTTCGTTAAATGGGTTGTTGTAAAGCCGATCAAGGCGTACATAGATCAAGCTACTTATCCAATTTCACCCGGCGCAAATGGCGGCAGAAGCCTTAGCGATGTAGCTCAGACTGTAAACCGCATTGAGTCTAAGCAAACTGACATAGAAAAGCGCGTTGTTGCTATTGAGGAACTTGTTACAAAACCTGCAACACGCCCTAAGAAATCCGCAAACTGACTGACCTCTGGGTTACGCTTGTCTTAACCTATCCGAAAGGTGGTCTATGGTGTCATTCTTAGATGACATAGCCAGTATTCCCAGTCATACAAACGTATGCACTGTTGGAACATTACTAAAGCAATTACCCCCTAAAGAATCAGAAGCCTTACTCAAAGCAATAGATAGTTCTGATACCTCAATGGCGATGCTTGCCAGAGTTCTAGAAAAGCATGGTCACAAAATCCATAGAAAATCCCTACTACGTCATAGAAAACGTGGACAAAAGGAAGTCGGTTGCGCTTGTGAGTGATTTCAAAACTTGTAGCAACTGCAAAGAAACCAAAGTGGTAGACCTATTTGGTAAACGCAGCAGGAATAAAGACGGATTACATGAGAAATGTAAAGAGTGTGTGCGTAATTATTACGATCAAAGCAAAGAACGCATTAACGCCAATAACAAAATTCGTTATGAAAAAAATAAAGACACTATAAATGAGTATCAAAGAAATTATTACGTTCAAAACAAATCAAAAATCAACGCAAAGAATCGTAGTTTTTATGCACGCAACATTGAAAAGCAAATTGAACGTAGACAAAAGTATTATCAGACTCACAAGGAACAAGCTAAAAATAAGTATCATGTGCGCAGAGCAAGATTATTAAGCAATGGAATTTTTGTAGTTAAAGAAAAAGAAATTAAGAAAATAACAGAATCAAATTGTTTTTATTGTGGTTCAAAAGAGTCGATACAAATAGATCACATTGTTCCAATTAGCCGGGGTGGTTCACATTCAATAGGTAACTTGATTGCTGCCTGTTCCAAATGTAATCAAAGCAAGGGCAGTAAGTTTCTTACAGAATGGAAAGCGAGTTTGACATGGGTAGCCTAAAAGATGATCTAAGTAATCTAGGTGATGATACGCAACGAAAACGGATTGCTAAGGAAATCCCTAAGGGTTGGGAACCAGCAATTCAGTATGATTCCACAGGTGGAACGCTGACCTCAGTGCCAAGAATGGCTGTGCCTGATGAACCTGATCACGCGGAGTTGTTTGCTGAGTTTCAGCTAGACCCTAACCGTTGGCGTATAACAGGACTGCGCCGTTCTAAGTGGCAGTCATTTAATGGCGATTGGTTAGAAGCATTTAGGGCTACTTTTGTGCCAACTTCAGGAACCCACCAAATTCCAATAGATGACCTACTTGAAGTCATAAAGAAGTGGAAGCCAAAGCCACAGGATGCCTCTAGGAAGCCCGTAAAGGGGTCTGAGAGCCGTTTAGCCTACGTTGTGGTACTTGCAGACACCCAAGTCGGAAAAATTGACGGTGGTGGCTCTGAGGAGATTATTCAGAACGTATTACATAAGACCGATTTAGCGGTTGCCCGACTCAAGGAACTACGAAAGGCAGGGCGCGACATTGGAACGGTCTATCTACCGCAGCTTGGCGATTGTATTGAGGGGTTCAGTAGCCAAGGCGGAAAGAATGTGTGGAGAACGGATTTAGATCTAACTTCACAAATTCGTGTCTACCGGCGGTTACTACTTCACATGGTCAAGGCATTTGCGCCACTTGCTGAAAAGGTGATTGTGCCTTGTGTTCCGGGCAATCACGATGAAGCAGTGCGCGTTGGAAACTCAATGGCTACGACTTACACTGATTCATTCGCGCTAGATGCAGCTTCAGCAGTTGCGGATGCGCTGGCTGATCATCCTGACTTTAAGCACATAAGTTTTACCTTTCCTAAATACGACACTTTGACTGTGACTCTAGACATGGCTGGAACAGTTGTTGGTCTTGCTCATGGTCATCAGTGCCGGGGTAAGGCTGTTGATTGGTGGATGAAACAGGCTCACGGGCAACAAGACATAGGCGAAGCCACTTTACTGCTCACGGGCCATTATCATCATTTGCGCATTGAACAATCAGGTCGCAAGACTTGGGTTCAGGCTCCTGCCTTGGATGGTGGCAGCCAGTGGTTTTCAAATTCAAGTGGCGCAGAAGCACCAGCAGGAATGCTGACACTAACAGTAGGCGAAGGGAAATGGGATGACCTCAAAGTCTTGTGATCACGACATGCTCTATGTCAGATCAACAGAAGGCGATTACAAAGTGTGTCGCAAGTGTGAATTTATGGAGTTGGTATTCAATGACAAGTGAAGAATTAGCTGAACAAGTTACTGCCTGTGTTGAGTCGCTACGCTCAAGAATCATTGGCACAGGCGATGAACAATACAGCCGGGGCAATCAACAATCCATAGAAACAAAGTCTGGCGGTCAAGTTGTGCAAGAAACGCTAGAAGAACTTGACGATGCGATTGTGTATTTGGCACACTTACGCGCTAGACTGAGCAGACTTGCGCAGCTTTAGGTAACCCCTAAACCGTAAACCCACCGTCTTATGCTTTGTGCGGTGGGTTTACTTTTTCCCGGTGTGCCTTCTTGCATTTGTTAGACAATGCCTTTAGTGTCATACAAAGACAATGGAAGGGGTTAGCAATGGCTGACGAACAGAAAGAAACAAAAGAAAATCTAATTGCGCTACGGCTTAATAATGAGCAAATGCTTGCAGTTAGACAATGGGCGCATCAACACAACGCCAATGTAAGTCAAGTGATCAGATCAGCAATAGAACTAATGACAGGAGCAAAGCAATGAGAACACCAAGCGAACAATTGGTGCAGACAACATGGATGGCAGAACACAAGCTATTTAACAATCACGATGCTGTTACCCCGATTGATTGGGCTAAGGTCTGGGAAGTAATAGATAACCTAGATGAACCTGAGTTTGATGCTAATCAGCTAGTAATGGTTGCCGTTCTAGAGTTCCTTTGTGGTTCTGAAATGGTTGAAGTTAGCCTAGATGAAATTGCTAACCTGCCAGAGCTTGAGCGCAGCGCAGTTGTTGAAGCCTTACGACTTAAGTGGTCAAAAGTAGAGTTTCAAGAGAATCTGTAATGGACAACGACAAAGCAGAAATACACGTTGAGCCTTTACCGTTTCAACAGATACCAAATTGGGTATTTGAGTCTGACGTTTCAGCTACGGCTATAAAACTTTACCTAGTGCTGCGCAAGAACGGCGATAACAAACGGGGTACAAGTTTTTGGTCACGCAGAAAACTTGCAGAGCAATTAGGCACGTCAGCAAACACTATGGATCGCGCTAAAAAAGAGTTGATAGACATGGGTGCATTGTGCCAAATTAACCGTAAAAATAAAGACGGTGACTGGACTTCAAATCTGTATCACGTTCATACTTCAAGTGTGACGAATTGCAGATACCTATGCTCACCAGTGGGTACACCTATACCCACAGATGGGGATACCCCTATACCCACCAGTGGTGAACTAACTAATAACCATATAGAACTTAGAACCAAAGAACTTAATACTCACACCTACGGTGAAGAGATTATTCAAGCGTGCAATCTTTTAGCTGACTTAATTGCTGATAACGGATCGCGCAGGCCACAGGTAACCGATAAATGGTTAAGCGATATGGAAAAACTTCACAGGATTGACGAACGCAGTTGGGAACAGATAACAAAAGCTATTCAGTGGTGTCAGGCTGATGACTTTTGGCGTGGAAACATTATGAGTCCAGCAAAACTGCGTAAGCAATACGACCAGTTACGCCTTGCAGCACAACGCAACAATAAGCAAAGCAAGTTCACCAAAACTATTGATTGGCTCAAAAATCTAGAAAACGAAACAAAGGAACTAGGACAATGAACAAAGCAGAAGTAGGAAAAGTATTAGCAATTGCATTAGCGATAGATGCACGTTTGGGCGCAACTGATGAAACGGCTTTTAGGTCAAAGGTTGAAGGCTGGTCATTAGCACTCAGCGAATCTATGGATTTTGAGTTTGCCCGTGATGCAATAGGAAAGCACTACAAATCATCAACAGATTCGATAATGCCTGCACATCTAAACGCTATGTGGAGCAGTCACAGAAGCCGTGAAAACGAAATAAACAACGTTAGGGCTATTGGTTCTACTCCTAGATCGCAGGGAATGCCAGACGATGTACGCGCCAAATTGGTGGAAATGGGACTAAAGCGACCATAATGGTCTAATGATCAAAGACTGTGAGCATGAAGAATGGCTAGATTCTGGCATGTGCCTAATCTGCTCTGCGCCTGAAGGCTGGATGCACAAGGCAGCTTGTAACGATGCTCACCCGGATACTTGCTTTCCTGAAGATGATGAACCGCACCTTTACGACATAGCGCGGCGATTGTGTGAAGAATGCCCGGTTGTTGGATTTTGTCTAGAAATTGGTATTGATGAAAAGTGGGGCATGTGGGGCGGATTGGATCCAATCGAAAGAGCAAAGTTATCTAAGTCCCCAAAGCTACCAAAAGACAAATTAGAAAAGCGTAGATTTTTAAGAGTTTTTGCTTACACAAATTAGAACAAATGTTCGAATAAGTTGTTATCAAAACGTTACCTAAAAATGTCCTAAATGGTGTACAAATCTGACCAAATCCTGTAACGTTATACATGTAAGGGGAACTGAGAAGTTCCAAGAGAAGCAAAGGAACAAAGCAAATGGAATCAATCGTTGGAAGCCCTGAATGGGAAAAGTTAGTAGCTGAATATATCGAATCTATGGAAGAAGCTATTGGCAATGGATCTTTTGAAAAAGGTTGGGCGCACGCCGGATGTAGTCACGCTGAAGGTTATTGTTCAGAAACTTTTAACAACGTTTATGTGGCTGGTGCGTAATGAACGCTTTTGAAAAGTTGCAAACTATGAAAGCTGAAGATTTAAAAAATCTTTGGATTGTGTCTGAAAAAATGATGACCCGTGTTCGTAATGGCGCACTTAAAAATGAAGATGCGGATGCGCTTCTTGTCACACGGGGTTGGATTATGAAAGCAATGCAAGAAAAAATGAGCGAACAAGAATTTTGCAAAGTAGTAGGTGCGTAATGAAAATAAAAATGCCAACAACAGAATCAGTAATTTGTCTTGAGTGTTTTGAAGAACAACAAGTTCCTTGGAATGACTTTGGCGCGACTATGCCATGTGTAGCCTGCGATGCTGCACCAGCAATGTTAGAAAAGGAGTCTGAAGATGACTAATTGGAAGCGACTTGGTGGTCGTATTTACATAACAACTGATAAAAAATTTATGATTAAAAATGTCGGCCCAAGATGCTGGGGAGTTTTTATCAACGATGACTCAGAAGATTGGGACATTGACTGGGTTGGCTCAACTTACCCAACCTTAAAAAGCGCAATGGATTCTAGGTTGGTGCAAAATGCGTGACTGGAACTGGACACCACGCGCCAAGATGATTGGCATAGTATGTCAAGCTGTTGCCGTTGTCGGTATTAGTTGGGTCTTATTTGTAGGCACTTGGTACGCACTAGGTGGTAACTAATGGGATTTGTACCCTTTTCAATGGAACGGGCAACGCTTGACGATAAACACAAAATTAGAAAAATGCTTGAATACTTAGGCATTACACAACCACAGCAGCAAATTGAATTTTTGTCAGCCCTTCTTGGTAAACCTTTTGATACGACCAAGTTAAACCGGCAAGAAGCTATGACACTAAAAAGCAAAATTAAAAACATACAAATTGAAAAGGACAAAGCATGAAACAAGAACAACAAGATGCGTTACGCGCACCGTTTCCAAAAGAACAAATTCAGAAACTACCTACTGGCGGATTGCAATTAGATTACGTCAGCCACGCTTGGGTAACAGACCGTCTGCTTCAAGTAGATCCCATGTGGACTTGGGAACCAGTGGCATTTGATGAAGCAGGATTACCTAAGTTTGATGAAAACGGCGGTTTATGGATAAAACTAACTGTTTGCGGTGTTACTCGTTACGGTTACGGCGAGCCAGCAACTAGAGATAAGTACGATCAGAAAAAATCGGCTATTGGAAATGCCGTAAGGAATGCAGCCATGAGATACGGGGTAGCACTTGATCTATGGGCTAAGGAAGCACCGGCAGACGTAAAGCCTGTGCCTAAAGCTACTAAAGATTTAAGCACAGCGACACAAAAGATGATTGATCGCATCAATACTTCAGCATCATTGGTGGAATTAAGTCAGATTGTGCCACTAATTCAAGGTGGCGAATTTACAGAAGATGAAAAGCGAAATCTAAGGCTAATTTTTAACAACAAGAAAACTGAGTTTGGAGCATGACATTTTTACTAGGGGCGGTCTTATTTTTACTAGGCGGATTTTTTGGCATGATTCTTATGGCCCTATCTTTTGCAGTACGCGATAGTTTGCCACCGTCAGAAAATCACCCGGCACTAAGGGCGGTGCGTGATGACAACTAAAGAAATTGGAATGCAACTAGCTTTAGATGCGCAACCTGATTGGGCAGAACAAGCCTTTGAAGCTATTAAACAACTGGCAAAGCGCGGAACAGAGTTCACAAGTGAAGATGTTTTAGCAATTACAGGACTTCCAAGCGGTGACGTTGGCATGAACAAGAACAACGCATCAGGCGCAGTTATGAACAAGGCAGCACGCGCTGGGATTATTCGCAAGGTTGGATACGCGCCTTCTAAGCGCAAGGCATCACACGGTTCTATTCACGCAGTGTGGGTGGGCAATGTATAGCTTCTGGATTGACGGCGAGCCAGCACCGCAAGGTTCAAAAAATGGCTTTGTTAAGAATGGTCGCGTTGTTATGGTCGAATCAAGCAAGAAGGTTAAGCCTTGGCGCGAAGCCGTTGCAAACGCTACGCAGGAATACAGAGCAAGCAAATGGCCTATGGCTGAACAATGGACACTAACTACCCCGGTAGAGATTGCCCTTGTGTTTCATTTGCCTAGACCTAAAACAGTCAATCGTAAATGGCCTGCTGTTAAACCTGACCTAGACAAACTGGTTCGCAGCACCTTTGACGGGCTTACAACTGGTGGACTCTACACAGACGATGCCTTAGTTATAGCTTTAAGCGCATCAAAGCAGTACGCCACAGATCGGATTGGTTGTCAGGTAATTGCAAGCGAGGTGCAAGATGTTTGATACAAATCAAGCTAATTGCCTAGGCGTAGACCCTGAGTTGTTCTTTCCTAATGGAGCGATAGCACCACAAACAGAAAAGACACTTAGAAGAATTTGCATGAATTGCAACGTATTTTGGGAATGTTACGACTACGCTCTAAATGTGAAAGTTGATGGCTTTTGGGCCGGTACAACTGAATCACAGCGCAAGTCACTGAGAAAAGAATTAGGGATCGAAGCAGTACGCATTGATGAACCCTACAAAGAATCCTTTGAATCACAAACAAAGGAAGCAAAAAACACACGCGCTTATCGTAAGCGCATGAGAGAAGCAGGATAAATAAAATGGCACTACCAACAATTACAGCAATCGGGAATCTAACGTTCGACCCAGATTTCCAAGTAACCGCTAGCGGAATCAGCCGTTGTCGTTTAAGAATTGCTTGCAATGAACGAAAGAAAGCGCAAGACGGAACATGGTCAGACGGCGAACCTACATTTCTAGATGTTGTAGTTTGGCGCAGCTTGGCTGAAGCCGTTGGAGATAGCTTTAAGAAAGGTCAATCAGTAATGGTGACTGGAAAACTTAAGGTTCGTAACTATGAAGATAAGAACGGCAACAAAGCAACAGCAGTTGAGATCGAAGCATCTGACATTGCAGCCGTAGTTAAAGCAAGTAAGCAGAAAGACCTAACGGAAGATCCTTGGTTATGATTATTGCCCTAATACTCTCAGTAGTATCTACGACTATCTTGGTATTCTTTGCCGGATACCGTTTAGCCTTACATCACAAAGCACAGCAGCACATTGCTTGGCTTGATTATCTACACAGTCAGACTGACTCTATGGAGCCAATCTTTGCTGCACTAGATCGTGAGTATGCCTACACAGATGATCTAAGTAAGCCGTTCACTGATGACAAGTAAATGCGGTGTTTGCCCCCGGTCATCCTCAGAAGGGGATGGCTGGTGGGCAGTCCACAACTACAAGACAGATCCACCTACTGTTTATGACTTATGCCCTAGCTGTTATAGGAATAAAAGCCTAATTGCTTACCGGGACACAATCATTGAAGCCCTAGAAGCTATTAAAATCAGTGATCAAGAGCCTGCACTTCATGTTGCAATGCAGGTGATGAAGCAAAGGTGTATCTCAATAGTTAGGGATTTACCTTTCAATGACTAAGCCAATAAGACCCCGTTCTAAGAAGATGGAGAGCCTGTACGCGACTGAACGCCGTAAGTTGGTCAAAGAGTTGCTACGGGACTTCCCGGCTTGTCAGCGTTGCGCTGTGGCTTATGCAACGGATGTTCACGAAATCAAGACACGGGCTAGAGGTGGAAGCATTGTGGATAGGGATAACCTTGCGCTGTTGTGCAGACCTTGCCACACTTACATAACGCAAAACCCGGCAATCGGCAAAGCTGAAGGCTGGCTCAAGAATAGTTGGGATGACTGATGTTTAGAAAAAATAAGACAGAACATATATGCGAATGGCAAGCGATCGCATACGTCAAAACTGACATGGAATCAACTTTACATAGAGCCATTCAACGTGTGCGCGAATTGCACAAACCATTTATTTATGAAAAAAACGGCGAGATCATAACAACTGACATTTGTGATGGTTGTACAAAATGCTGGGCCTGCAATGAATGGGGTTCAAGCGATGATTGCGGATGCAATACTTACCCATGCAAAACAATAAAAGCATTAGAAGGATTTAAGAACTAATGAACAAAGCATCAGAAAAAACCTATCCAGTCAGACAATTTTGGAACAGGCAAATCGTATCTAAAAAGTTATGGGATGAACAGGAATGGTTAGTTGATTACCTTTTAGAATCGGTTGAAAAAACAGTCGAAAAGCATAAAGATTTTGTGATGATCACTAAGAAGCCAATACTTCACAGAAAAGTGTTCATTGCTTCTATGGATGGTCTAAATGAAGATCTTTTAATGTTTTTGGATGACTTTCCAATACCAGAAGAACAAGCAGAATACGTTGTATTAGATTTCTTTACTTATGCAGCTATAAACGAGGAGCAGTAATGACCGGAACTTTTATCACTATCGAACACCGTTGCGTACTGCCAGAAATTGACGAACACATGGGAATCAGAACAGTCTGGCAATGCGAATGTGGCCTACGTTACTGGATTAACTGCCTTAACTTTGTTGATCGTTTCTGGAATCCCATGCACGAGAATGATTGGATTGAATCAGAGAACAGAATGAAAACTCGTGAAGAATCCTTTGAAGAACGAATGGCGCAAGCAATAGCCAATGATCCAGCAAAGCCAATGATTAAGAATTACTGGTGGTGGCAGAGATGAAAGAACAATGTATTGCCTGTGGCTTCGATGCCAAAGTGACCCTGATCTTAGAAGAAAAGAATGAGTACGGCGTGCTAGGAACAGTTGCGCCTAAGAGTTTCTGCCTGTTCTGTATGAACGAAATAAGCAAGGCATACAACAATTTATACAACAACAACTTTGCTGGGATGACTAATGACTAAACCATTAACAGGTTATGAAAAAGAAATTGCAATACTGCACGCTGAAGCACGTTTAGATGCTGAGTTGATTGAAGAATTTAAGGGCATAGCCAATGAATACAGGCAAGCCATTGATCGTGTGCGTGAACTTACACAGGAATACTGGGAAAAGGATTTTATATCATTGTATGTTTATTTAGAACTTATGAAAGTGCTGAACGGTAAAAAACATGAAGCCTGAACCTAACGGTATTTGTCGTGCTGGTTGTGATACACAAGACCACGATAGTTACTGGGAATGCTTACAGGCTGCCAACGTGTCAATAGACAAATCTAGTCTTAGACCTTAATAGACTAGCCAGATGAACTGGACTGACACAGTAGGCGTGACTATTCACAACGACCTAGTTCGCAGTGCGCTCAAGAACAAGCCTGACGCAGACCGTGAGAAGCTAGAGAAGAGCGTTGTCAACCTTTCGCTAAGCGTAGGTATAACACGCCAAGCAATAGCAGACGTACTTGAAGCAGAACTAGAAGCAATGGTCACTTACCGCGTTCTAGGAGATTCAAGCATTACGCTTGAGTACCTAGCAGGTCTGCAGTCAGCAGTGGACTTAGTTAGGTACGGCATACACCTGAGCGATGGGCTAGAGCAATGACCACGATAGTAACTACAACTGGCAATAACTTCTGCACACTTACAGCAGATCAAGGTATTACGTCAGACGTTATTCATCCTGATATGCCTAAGATCGTTCAGCAAGACACGTGGCTTATCGGTGTAGCTGGAAGTGCAAGAGTATGCGACCAACTCCAGTATGCGGTTGAGTATCCTAAGCCACCAATAGAAGTAGTTAAGTCTGGCGAGTGGATGAAGTGGTTGGTTACCAAGGTAATCCCACTAATAGATGACACCGTTAAAGATACTGACATGGATGCTGAAGCCTTACTGGTTACACATGGCAAAGCATTCCTTGTAAGCGAGAACCTAAGCGTGCTTACGGCCAGCCCTTACTGGGCTATCGGATCGGGAGCAGACCTAGCCCTTGGCTCATTAGCTGAGAAACAATACAAACCTGACTGGCACAAGAACCACGACCTATCTGCGCTACGAGCTATGGAAGCAGCAAGTATGCACGACCCCAATACCCGGGGGACACTAGACCAGTACCGCTCCTATACCAACGGCAAAGTAATAGCCAAAGCAAATGGCCTTTAATAAACCTTGTTTAAAGTGCAAGGC
>Ga0247723_1000378_pt1 | contig 30817 bp, 33 predicted proteins | sample MSEWelMarce5H_FC_FD_189079 | JGI IMG/M metagenome (GOLD analysis project Ga0247723, IMG submission 189079) | Subsurface sediment microbial communities from gas well in West Virginia, United States - MSEEL Well Study Marcellus 5H_FC | ecosystem: Environmental > Terrestrial > Deep subsurface >... | reverse complement strand
CTATATATCCATTTGTAAAAGAACCAGAAACACTAGGTGATGACACCATTACTCTATTACTAAAGTTAGTATTAAATGATGGGGCTCTATTATTTAAAGCTAAAAATATTTTATCATGTACATTGTCATTATAACCAAAATTATAATTAGCAGATTCTTTTTGAGTAGTATCTCTTAAATCATCCTCAGATCTTACTGGATAAAAGCTTCTAGCTTGAGAGTATAAAATAATATCTTTTGGCTGAGTATTATCTTCAGTTCTTAAAGAGGCATTATAATTATTTTCAGTTAAAATAGGCATAACAAAACCTTTAGGCATAAGCCCTACTGCTTGATTAAAATTATTATAAGCTTTCATGTCAGTTGCAGTATCTATACCAGGTATACCTCTTTGCAACATTATTCGTTTAAAAGAATAATTTATATAACAATCTCCTCCAGCACAATCTAAAAGATTCATAGTGCTTCCTTGTAAAAAGTTTGAATCCCATGTAAATCTTTTTGTAATAGCAAAATATGGTTCAGTACTACTAGCATTAGAAGAGCTATATTTCTGTTGCCAATTTGCAGTTGTTAAGGGGCCGCTAATAGAATCATAAATATTAGCAATCATACCTAAATTAAAACCATCATCTTCCAATCTTTTTTTATATTCAGCTAATCCACCCGCTGTATTTTTAAATTGTTTAAGAGAATAATTATTTACTAATATTGATTCATTTTGTAAAGAATTAAAAAAACTTTGATCTGACACTAAATTTCCATTTGCTATTTTTAAACCTATATATTCACTAAATTGTGTTATACCTGTAAAAAGGGCTTGGCATTGAGTACTAACATTGGGGTCGTCAGTTGTAGGTATATCTCCCGTCCAACTAGCATTATTTGTAGCAACATAGTATAAATTTCTATCTTCTAAAGCACTAAATTGATTATCTGAATAAGCATCTATACCGTAACCAATGTATTTAAAATAAGCACTAGCTTCCTTACCAAGGTTTAAATAAGGGCTAAAAGTGTAATTATCTTTTATAGCCAATAATTTTATAGGTTGTTGAGGGGCATCTTGAGGCACAGGGCTATTAGCAAAAGAAACATTACTGACAATAAAGTCTTGCCTTACACTAAATTTATCGTATTCATCATCCACAGTAGGACCAAAAGGAATAATATAAGTATCTCCTAAAACTATATCTCCGCCATTATTAGAAAAATTTAATTCTACTCTTCCAATATTACCATTAGCTCCCGGTGTTATATAAGGACAACTTCCACTTAATTGACATCTAAAAGGACTATTTTCTGAAAAACCAGATGCACTTACAGTAGAACTTATTATTACTCCTGTGCTATTTATAGTAAATGTACCAGTAAAATTACCTGCGTCATTACCAAGAATAAAACTAGCTGCTGTTACAGATTGATCATAGTTAAAAGTTTGTGTATCTGCAGTTGCAGAAGCAAACGATATTTGTAATACAGCTCCTGCCCAAGGTTCTATTGTCCAAATGCCTCCTGGTTGTGTGCTACCTGGATAAGTATAAGGCTGTATACTAGCTGTTTTTAAAGCTTGTTTTGCCCCTATACTTATATTTGTGTAAGCTTTTAAAGCATTAGGATCAACAAAAACCCCTTTTTGAGAACCATTAAAAATATTAGCTAATACAGGGCTGTTAGTTAATTGATCAGCGGCATAAAAAGCCCAATAAGTATCTGGGTATTTTCCATCTATAGCAGCTGCAGCATATGCAGAATTTACATTAGGTACTGTTACACCTTGACAAGATATAGATTTAAATCTACTTATATCTGTCTCACTATAACCTCTTTCGCTGTCTAAATGTGTTTCAATAATTCTACCTGGGGCAGGTATAATTTTAAATGGATAATTTTTTCCTGGTAAATAACTACCACTTTCTTTATCTAAATCTTGTATATGTATTTTTTCTTTTTCTTCATCCCATTCTGATTTAGGCGTATTTACAAAATACTTACCAGTTGTTGCAATTTTTTGCGCTACTGGAATTCTTGTAGTGTTGGTGATCATACCTTGCACAATACAATCTTTTTTTCTCTCTCTTCTAGTTATAAAATAACCTAGTGTGTTATCTTGTAAATAAGTCCTATCACCATAATCTATGTAATTAAAATCTAAACTTAAATAAAATATTTCAGATTTTATTATACCACTAGGGTCTATATTAAATAATTTTCTAGTTTTAGGAGTTCTATATACACCTAAATTATTTTCAGAAGAATTTGGTATAAATCCATCTTCTCCAAAGTTATTATTACTTGAAGTAGTGTAACTAAAACTACCGTCATAATTGTCGCCGCCTCTAACTGGTATAGCAGGGCTAAGCGTGTAATCTTTCATTATATAAACTATAGCTACTTCATAAGTTTCTCCTGCCCAAACACCTAAACTATTATATATATTGTCAGGGTTTGCATAACCAGCATAGTTTAATTTATTAGTAGCATTGTCTTTTTCAGAAGTTCCTACAAATCTATGTGTAGAACTGTCGTATTTTTCTATATCTAAGCTTATAGGTGTTGTATAAATTTCAATTCTTTGAGAAACATTTTTTAAAACATCGTAATTTTTTGCGGTAGAAGTTAAATTACCAAGTAGTAACCTGTCATCATACTGCGTCATAGTACGCACAGTATTTATACTACTGTAGCTAAGGTTTAATTTATCTGCGTTATAATCTATAACATCTTCATTTCCAAATATAGTGATAGTCATAGTGTCATTTATTATATCATAAATGTTCACTATTTCATAAACAGTTGTAATAACACTAGTTGCGTTATTTCCTCTTGCAAAATAAACTTTTACAGCAGAGAATTTTTTATCTAAATTTTTTAATGTAAATTTTACTGCTTTCCCTGTATTTTCTGATGCATTAGCTCCGTAGTTATCATAACCAATTGCTACAAATCTAGACTCTTCTATAATATCAGTTAAAGTTCCGTCGCTATCCATGTAACGAAAGAAAAATCTATAACCTCCTCCTGTGTGTTGCCCTCCTGGTATTACACCGTCAAATTGAAGATCTAGTATTTTATCTGATGATTTAATTAATATTGTAGAATTAAATCTTTCTTCTGAGTAAGTATTAGTATCTTTGTCTTGTCTCCTATCAGCTAAAGATGCTGTAGTCGCTCCAGGTTTTATTATAAATCTACTATTGATTAATCTTATAGGGTTGTAATTATCAGTAATAATTATATTTATTGAATCATCGTAAGAAGGTTGCAATTCTATTTCAACCATTCTATCTGCTAATAAATTAAATTGACTTGTATTAAAATCATATCTATAAGCTCTATCATTATCTAATGTTAACGGCGATAAATTAAAACCAGGCAAAAAGTTTTTTAATGCGGAATAAACTGGCCTCATTTCTACTTCTGAATATTTTGGTATTACTTTGCCAGAATTTGGATCAAACATCCAAGAATTTAATTTAGACCAATTTGGGCTAGGAAAAGTTCCTAATTCTGCGGATATAAATTTACCATCAGTATCAAATAAAGCAGATAAAATATATGCAATATTGTTAAATACTGCAACTCCCATAGGCCTATAACCATTTTTTAAAGCTGCAAAACTTTCATTTCCTTTCATATTTTGCAAAATCAATTGATTTTGACCTTCTGTAGTTAATGCTGCATTTATAGCATTAACCATCATGGTTGTTTTTGCATTTAAAGGATGCGCATCAGAATTTAATTCTGAAAATATGTTATACGAAGAATTTTTCATGTTTTTCTCTATGCTCTTTTTCTATACGTTTTTTTACAACGTTAGACATTACTTTATCATGTATTCTACCTAAAGGCCTAAAAAATCTAATTTCGCCTTCAGAATCTAAAATTCTTATTTCTTCACCTTGTTTTAAACACCATAAAACTTTACTAAAACAATCTAAAATTAAAGCTTTTAAAGATTCTTGTTTAATATAAGCAAATTCGTCATAAATATATGGTAAAAAATAATTTATAGTTCTAGGTCTCTGAGAAAATTTTTGTCCTGTATTAGCGTGTAAAATGGCAGCTTTATACATTTCTTTATTAACATATATTTTTAATGGTACTTTCTTTTCAGATCTGGAAAATTCAAATGTAATATAAGGTATTTTATAATCAGTTTGTATTAAGTCTATATATGGTATTTTATCTAATTTTGCTTTTTGTTGCACAATTTTATCGTCTAACCAACCCATGTAAATTTTAGAAGCGCTATTATTAGGCCATGTAAAACTACACTTACCAGCAGCAATTTCCCATAAGATTATTTTTAAAGTATAATTAAAAATTTTTCTTACTAAAGAAGAATTGCATTGTGTATGGTATAAATCTCTTAATTTACCTTTAGGGGCTATCTCTGATTTTATTAAATACTTTTTGGCATATGCTTTGTCATTAGGAACAACATCTTTTAAAGATAACATTAGAGATGTGTCATAATAAGGCCGGCTGCTTGTTCCAAACATATTATTGTAAAGCTTTATAACTAGCGTTGTAAACTTTTCTGTCGTGTCTAGTTTTAGCACTAAGTATTCTATTCCATTGATTTTGAGTAATGTACTCTGGTATTTTAGCTGCTGCCATAAGCCTAGCTGCTTCTGGTTTAATGTAGCCTAATATATTTGAAGCTGCAGGGTCACGCATAAATACTTGTTTTTGAGTATGTAAAAATGCTAATTGTGCTGCTATAGCTTCAGCTTCTTTTCTATGTAATACAGGGTTATTTTGTTCATCTACTAAAATACCTCGGTATATAATGTGAGCTTTTGTTCCTGCTTGTTCTTCACCAAAATGCAAAGTTCTTTTTTCTAAAGTATATGGTAAAAATATACCAGATGGATGCAATGTACTTGCTTGAGGCACGTAAATCCTACGTAAAGATTCGTTAGAAATAATATCTGCTAAAAATGCATTAGGAGATACATAAGCATTTGTAGAGTAAACTACAAGGTCTTCTTGTCGCATTAATAAGTTTTCATCAGTAGAAACTGATTCTATAAATTCACAATTGCACGGTAATTCAATTTTTAAACTATTATCAATAGTAAAATGGTATTCTTGTATAGCAGTAGCAATATTACCTATAGCTCTGTAAACATTATAAGCTCTTTCTAAATAATCATCTTCATGTATATCTATATCATAAAGATCTTTCAAAAGAAATTTAGGATACATAAAATCATAAAAAGGTGTTGTTGTTTGTTCTTGAGCCATAATATATTTATTTTATTTTACCATAATTCTGTACAAGCTAAATGCCTAGCTGTGCCTGGTTTTGCTGTGCTGCATTTATGTCTAGCTTTAAAAGCCTTACGTTTAGAATCTACATTATTTACATAACGATCATCACCTGCGTGCACTAGCTTTTTCTTGCCTCCTATACAGTATAGCTTCATAATCTTTTTATGCTTGTTAGGGGAAGATTTTACCTCACCGCAAGACATATTAGATTTTAAAGACCCTCCTTTTTTGTATATTAAAATCATGCTAAGCTACCCATTTCATTATCTAAAAATCTCAATGCTTCTGGGCCCTCGCCAAAAGCTTGTAATTTATCTAACCAAGTTTGCATTTTACCAACTTCTTCTATTTGTTCAGCTAAAAATTTTAAAGCTAATTGATACAACATATGGTCTCCATGTTTCATTGCACCACTAGCAAGCTCTTTACATTGATTAGTAATTTCTACTTCATGGTCATAAGATAAGCGTATTACTTCTGGAAAACTTGCGTATTCTTTTGGCATAATAGCTGGTAATGTTCTTAACTCAGGCTGTATACCAAGATCTAATAAATAATTTCTAGCCCAATCAGAGTGTACTTCTTCTTCGTGTCCGTATTTATGCCATAATGCTCCAGCACCTGTATAGCCTTTATTTTCTAAAAACATATACATGTTGTGATATAATCTAGCAGATTTATCTTCTTCTGTTATACGAAAGTTTAATAACTCAATACACTCTTCATGTATTAATTTATTTTTTATAGCATTATTTTCACTGTTATTTACTATTTTTTCTAAAGCCATTATTATTGGATATTATCAGTTTGAGTATTAGGTTGTGGTACAGTATGCATTTGACGGTAGTAACGTATATATTTTTCTGTTACTGTGTCAAGTATAGCCATTTGCATATGCGCAGGTGCAGCGTATTCTCTATCTTCATAACCTGTATCGTATAACATTACAGCAGAAGGATGATTAAAAATAGCTCTTAAAGAAACATATTTTAAAGGATTATGACTACCCATATTAAAGAAATATATAGTATTCATACCGTTTGTATTTAAAGTAGTGTCTACCCAAGCAAAAGGTTTTTTAGCAGTTCTAATTCTTACTTTATGATTAATAATATCAGAAGTAGAATAATACACTGCAAATTTTTCTTGTTTGTTAGTAAGTCCTAAATATTCTATGGCAGAATCATCAGGAGTAGCTAATAAAGCTGGTACTTCTAAAGCTGGAACAGCATCATTAGAAAATCTAAACGCATCGCAAGCGTCTGTATAAGCTAAACTTGTACATTTAATTTCTAAATTATCTAAACTTTGCAATAAATATTTTGTATTTAATTTAGAGCCCATTGCATATTTATTTACAAAATCTGCTCTAACTAAATCTATTTCATCAAACAATTGGTCTGTGCTGATAGATTGATCAGATATAATACCTGATAAACCATCATATATACGGTTTTTAATTGCAGAAGCTAATTCATTTGCTGTCATTCTTACATCTTTAGATTATGAAATATATATAAAAAATTTTAAAGTATCAGTAAATAAAAAAACCCCGCCGGGTTGGGCAGGGTTTAAAATTATTATATTAATTTTTATACTCCAATAAAAGAAGCAGCAGTACCAGATACTACGTTTGTAGAAGATCCATCAGCTTTAATTAATACTTCAGATTTTTCAAGTGCAAGAGTTAAAGCATTTGCAGCTACAACTGCAGAAGTCATACCATTAGTACCAACTTTCAAAAAAGCAATTCTAGCCAATTTGTTAATTGCACTATTCAACCCTAAACAAGTAGCCTCATTTAAGAAAACTACGAAGTCATGAGTAGCGCTTAAAGGTTTAACATCAGCAGCCACAGTAGAAAGATTTTCTTCGTAGTTAGCCTGCACTGTAAAATATACAGCAGTGTAAAGACCACGAATATCTACTTGAGTTTCTGAGTTATCAACTCCATATACGTTAGACGTAATAGGCGTATTCATACGGATAGATTCCTCTAAGAATTTACCTACTCCTTCACCTTGAAAACCAGCAGTTACAAGAGTAGCAGCTAATACAGAAAAAGGTTGAAGACCAATACCTTGGTTGTTTCTACGAATAGAAAAAGATCTTACACTAATAGCTTCATAACCTGTAGCAATAGTAGTTCTTACTACACCAGCAGATGGGTTAGTAACTGCTAATTGAAAAACACCTTTAGGAAAAGTATTTACATAAGCTGTAAATCCAGCAGCAATAGCTGTAGCAATAGCAGCAGCAGTAATTGCAGTTAAAGGAGCTGTTGTAAATACCATAGGTTTAACTCCACCTAATCTATCTTGTACAAATAAAGTAGAATCGTAGCGAGCAGTATCCATAGCAATAACTACCTCAATAACATCACCTACAGCAATACCTGCAGGAGCAACTACAGCAAAATCTTCTACTTCTGCAACAGCAGCACGAGCTCTACGACATTGAATGTCAGTAATAGCAGCAATGTCAAAATGACCAAAGCCTTCTATTAAAAATTTGTCTGTTGCCGCAATACTAGCAGCTACAGTTACCTCTGTACCCGTTGGGGTAAAGGCTCTTACGCTTGAAGGTTGGTTTAAGACCCTCTGTTTGTCTGATAATGTAAACATTTTTTTAAAATTTGTGTAAAGCTTATACCAGTGTAGCCGTACGGTTTATAATAAATGGAGCTGGTATCCCCAAAACGTTGTGATGATACTAATATAATTTTTAAATCCCAGGGTATTACACAATAGTTTGATTTATAGGTATATTAGTTTGTAATCTTGGGTCTGAAGCATTCTCCATTATTAATTTTACTGCTCTCTTTACGACTTCATTGCATACATATTCTGGAAATTCTAAATTACCAGAATTGTCCCCTATAAAATCTGCTTCTGTTTTTGTAAGTAAAATTACTTTAGGCTTCTTTAAATAATCTATTACTATCTCTTTAATACCATATTTTCTACTGTCTCCAAAATAATATGTTAATCTTGGTACATTGCTAGTAGAATCATTAAAATCGTGATAAACTCTATCTCCGCTAGGTTTTAAATAAGAGTTAGAAATTATACCATTGGCTGTTTGAGAAGATAGTTTTTTAGAAGGTAAATAAAATTCTGAGCCTGCTGGATGGCATTTATGTGCTAATTTTGTATAAGCGGTTACATGTGAACCTGCCATATGCCAATAATTAAACGGGGCATCAAAGCTTATAAAGGAAGAATCATATTTCTTACCTACTTTAATATTTACTCCTTTTGTAGTATCACTAAGATAAGAGCCTATAGTATTTGGGTTTCCTACAAATGGTATAAAAGTATCTGATGTAATTAAAAAAGATAAATCATCTGTGACTTGCTGCGACACTTGAAATTTATTGTATCTCTCATTTATATACTCTTGTACAGCTTTATTAATGAAATATAAATAATCCTCTAAATGAAGCGAAGGAGCTTTTGCTTTCCTTAACTCAATTAAAATAGCTTCATAAGCTCCTTTTGCAGTCATATTAATTAATTTTTAGATTCTTCTTTTAATCTTTTTGCAGCTTGCGCTTTTTCTAAAGGTGTAAGAACTTTTTCTTCTACTTGAGTAGATGCAGGTACTTCCATTCCTTTAGAAGCAAAATAATCAGGATTTACATCTCTTTCTAAAAGCATAAGTATATCTTCATTACTTTGTAAATAAGCAATAGCAGAATCATCAGAGATTCCTAAAATTGTAGAGCCATAAGTAACTACGTTATCTCTAGGGTCTACTTTTACAAGGTACATTTTTTTAGCTTTTAAATACAATAAATGTATTTTCATAGCTTTATCTCTGTAAATTCTAAATATTTTTTCTGGGCTTTTTTCTGCTGTTTCCAATAAGAAATCTTTGATAACAGACGGTTGTTCTCCCTCCATATCCATGTTTAAAAGCAATGCTCTGTTTACATAGTTAGTTGCTGGATCGTTTAAAACTAATGCAACTGCTTCATGTCTTTTTTCAACAGTACGAGTTCTCATTTCAGATTCTCTACCTTCAATATGCACATAAAATAATGCTTTAGAAGCTTGAGCCTCTGCAAATGACATTGCTACTTGTGGGCAATGTTTTACCCAATCCCAATTAACTTTATCCACAGCATTATTTAAATCAAAAATCAATCCGTCTTTTAAAGTAATTTTTGTATTAAGGTGCACTCTATCAGAAGTTGTTTCACCTACTACTACGTAATAATCTTTTTCTTTCTTTTGTTCTTCAGAAAGTCTTTCTACACCTGCCCACCATTTAATTTTTGTGTCAAATGCTGGTTGCACTGTTTGTTTAGTACTTTTGTAGATAGATTTAATTTCAATAACTCTATCAGTTACTGTACCATTTTCTAATTGTTCAATTGTTGTTTCCATATTTACTTATTTTTATATTGGCAAATTTTATAAAATATTCTTTTATTTTTCAGGTTATAAAAAAAGCACCGGCGGTTACCGATGCTCTTTTTAGAATTATGATATTATTAAACAAGAGATTCTTGGATAATAAATGATCTGTAAGGGTTGAAAACTACAACTCCTGAGTAACCTAACAAGTGGTATTCAGAACCAGCTACTGAAGTAGCAATTTCACCTGAAGCAGTACCAGATACTCCACCCATACCTACTAAAGTACCAGAAATCATTTCTGAACCTTGTAAAGTAAACATAGATACGTTAGGACGACCAGAAGAAAGGTCAGCACCTGTATCTAAGAAGATACCGTATCCACCTTCAGGATATTCTTGAGAAAGAACCCTATCTGGCATGAAAGTAATAGTATTACCTTGGAAAGTATAGCTATCAAATTCAGCACCTAAACTTACTTTACCATTTGCAGCTTTAGAATAAAAATAAGCAGCATTTGCTGGAGATAAGTATTTCAAGTCATTACGCATCAATTTACCTACTTGGTCGTAGAAACGCTCGTTACAAACTACTGCGTAGATGTTACCTGTAGGAGTTTCTGATTTCTCTCTCATTGCAGAAAGTACATCATCAAATACATCTAAAGTTAACAAAGAGTAAGCAAATTTGTCACAGTATCTTTCGATTTGTGCAACAACACCATCTCCCATAGGAATGTCACGTCCGTGATCATCTTGGTCTAAACAACGACCATTAACATCGTAGTTAGTTTCAGAGAAAAGACAGTTTTGCTCACGAGAAATTAAGAAAGTATCTAAACATTCTTTTTCTTTCTTGTTCATTTTGAAATATGCGTTTGCATCTTTTTCGTTTTTACCCATTTGTAAGTAAACTTCTTCATGCAATGCAAAGTCAGATGACCAAGACACAGAAGCTCTTTGACGTGACAAGTAGTTACGGTGAGTTTCAGTGTTAGAAATGAATTTAGAGTAACCTCTTTCAGACAATTCTGGGTGATAGTTAGAACGGTAACGTGTATCTTTACCAGCTGCAGCGTAAGTAGTATTGATAGCTTTAGTGAAGTCGTTACCTACTAAAACTACTTTGTATTCCCAACGATTTTGAGCTAATTTTTTTGGTGGAGCTACAACAAATAATTGTTGTTTGTTTTCCAAAGTAAAAGTATCGTTTTTATCATAGTAACGCTCAGCCAAAATGATAGATTCTACATTTTTGTTAGAACCATTACCTGTGATATTACCTACGATTTTTACTTTTTTGATGAAGTTAACATCAATAGTCCACTCAATAACCATAGAGTTAATAGGAACAAAAGAGTTGCTATCTTTTTTAGGGTTATAATATACGTTTTTCAACGCATCTGTTAAAGTTGACAATGCCAAGTTTTTATACATTGTCACTACAGTACCTAGTTTGTGAGGTTTTGTCCCCAACAAAGTACCAAAATTTTGCACAGTCTTAGTGTCCCCTAAATGCTGAACGACCGTTGCTCTGTCTACAATTTTCATTTGCTTTTGTTTTATGGAAGGTAGTGCCTCCCTTGTTATTAATTAAAAATTTCAATACCCCGATATAGAAAAAACATTTTTAATATACCAGGGTACATTTAAAAAATTAGTCGTTGTGTAAATCATCAACGTCTATAATCTTTGATTTTCTCAAAGAAGAATCATCATTGCCTTTAGCATCTTGTGAAGATCTTACTCCTCCTACTGGGTTGGAAGAGAATCCATTTAAAGTGCTAGTCTTACCAGATTGATAAGCTTTTGCAATTTCATTTTTATAATACTTTTCTAACTGATTAAAAATATTTTCAGAATTTTTATACAACCAAGCAGCTTTAAATAAACGATTTGGATCTGAAAAAACTTCTTCCATAAATAAAGAATCTCCATGCTCATTAACTTCTAACAAGTCATGTAAAATAACATTTTTATCTTCATCAGAAATTTCAAAACCTGCAATATCTTTAATACCGCTAATTGCTGTAGCAATTTCAGAACGTTCTTGTTCTAATTCTGCAAAGTATGCTTCTTGCTCACGAGCTTGTTGTTGACTTGCTAATGTTTGTTGCTCATTAACAAATTGTTGTCTAAGGCTTGCAGCATTTTTAGAATATAATTTACTTTCTTTTTGTTTAGATAATTCTTCTGCTAATTGCTCTTCAGTTGCTTCAGGATCATTTCCTTTCAACCAACGCATAGTAATAGCATCATCATCCATAGAAGTAAAATCTGTAGAATTTGCGTTATTTAAAGCTAACAATTGAGCAGCTCTTGCTTGCGCTAATTCTTCAATAGATTCTTGAATAGGTTTGTTTTGCTCTCTAACCCAGTTTATTAAATCAATTTCAGCATCATCTAAGCCATATTGTTCTGCAATATCTGGAGCAGTAGTAACAGATAAGTCTCTAAGGACATTAAATTTTTCTACTTCAGATAATTCATCAAAATGTTTAGCTTCTCCATCTTCAAATTGAATCATACCTCCTAATACTCCGTATTGAGATAAAAATTGCTCTATTGCTGGAGCATCTTCTGTAGGTACGTAATCATTTAAATTAGGTCTAGGCGCTGGATCACCATCTGCAGGTGGGTCAATTGGTGCTGGGTCTGCGGGAGCAGGATCAGCTGGTGGGTTAGGATCGTTAGGATCGGATGGAATTGGATCCACTGGTGTTGGGTCTAAATCTTCATGTAGATCGTCTAGACTTCTTACTTCTTCTGACATATTAACTTATTTTTAAATTATTATTTGCAAATATTAAAAAATAATTTTTAAATTAATTAGTACTATTGCTTTGTGTTCTCAAATATAGTTTATTCTCAACTATAGCACCAAACCATTTTTGAACTTTACCCCCCGCAACTGTAATAATACTTGTTCCTGTAGGCTCATCTAAAAATACATAATCAGTACTAAAATTAAATATTTTAGCAGCTGTATTATTACTGTTATCTAATGTTAAATTAAATAAACTTCTATTAACCATTTTTTGAGGTATAAAGAATTTTACTGTCGCAGTATTTCCTGCTGGTGCAACATAATTAACAAACGCATGAGCATTTAAAAAATTAGGTGTAATATTATCACCGCCGTCTATTCTGATTTCTCTTACTATAGGAGAATTTTCTTGAGCAGCTTTTTCATTTGAAAAAAATTGCCCTAGTATACTAGTGTTTGCTTGAAATAAGTTATTTTTTGACATAATATAATTTTTTTTAAGTGATATAAATTTTAAGACCTATTATAAAAATAATCCCAATTAGAATCTTCGACAGTAGTTTCAGATTCTATTGTTGTTTCTACCTCTGTAGTTGTAGTAGTATCAGTAGTATTTAATACTGTTGGTACTTCGCCTGTAGGATTATTTACTGGTGGTAATTCTGGCACTACTGGAGGTGTAGGTGGTGTTTTAGGATCTACAGTTGGTTTTATTATAGTGGTTTGACCTGCTGGTAAACTGTGATAATTTGCCCAATCTGTTACACCATTTCTAGGCCTTCTACAAATATTTTTATTTATAGCAGAACGCAAACACATTAATAAAGCTTCATCTTCTGCAGGATTAGAATTATCTGTATTTGACAAATAATCTATTAAACCTGCAATGACAACACTTTGAGCATAAGCTCTGTCTAATTCTCTAGAACTACCTAAATAAGGCTCTGATTTAGCCAGACTTAATTGTATGTCTGCTAATAAAGATACACCTTGAGAAATAGTGCTTAAAAAATCATTGGTAAATCTTAACAACATTTTTGATTACATAAAGAAGTTTCACATATCTTTCTAGAACTTTCTATCACACATTGAGCTTCATGAAAGTTTTCTTCATTAAATAATACATAAGAACCTAATCTTTTTTGCATTAGTTTCATGTATAACAATATATTAGACGTATTAAAATCAGGTTTGTCACAGCAACTGCACTGGCATTTTAATTCTTTTAAAATAGCAGCGTTTAATTCCACTGTAACTAAATGTTGTGTTTCTAAATAATAAACTTTTTCACCTACACTAGATCCTTGACTATTGGCTCTTAAAAATTCAACCCAGTCTGTAAATTTAACATCTACTGACCAATTAGCTGCTTCTAAAATAGTTAATGTAGGATTTAAAGGATCTGTAAGTTCTGGGCCTTTAATACCAGTTAAATTTTTATAAAACTTTCTTTGTGGTGGGTAATAAATAATATCTCCTGTAGCTACTGTACTTCCTATTGAAGTATAAGTTTTGCAAGCAATAACGTAACTAGTGTACCAACCATCTGTGTAAATTTTATTATTTTCTACATTAGACGGTAAAAAAGAAGTTAAAGTTGGGGCTCTATAAAAAGCTGTAAAAGGAGATTGTGAATTTGGAACTATACTTCCACCAGAAGTTAAAAATTGTTTAACTACTGTAAAGCCTTGACTATAATCGTAAGGCATAGTCGCATAGTCTGCAATATTTGTTAAATTTAATATATTAGGATGGTAATTAAACGAACCTGGTTTATAAATCCATTGATTAGAATTTGTAAAACCTGGTAAAAAATTAGCATCTTCTTCCGGGCTAGATTCAATAAGCACAGTTTCTAACATTTTTCCTGTTTCACAGTCTTTGCCATTATATGTTAAAAATGTCTTTTTATATATACCATTATTTTGATATAGTTGTTCAGGTAAAGAAGCGTAATCTAAATTATAATCTAATAATACTAAAGATTCATCTTCAGCTGACCAAGCTAAACTTACATGCTCTAACGTGGGATCTAAACGAAAAACTGGCTCCTTTAACCCACCACTTGTAGCCATTGATTCAACTAATCTAACATCCATAATTATTCTTTATAATTTTTAATAAAATCTTTTACATTCTCTATTCCACCAAAATATGTTATCCATCTATCTTTAAATAATTGATATTCATTTACCAATACTAAAGTTTTACTGTCTAACCATATTTTATATTTTTTCATATATCATTTCTTATTTCTCTAGCTTGGCCTTGAGATTGCTCTGCATATAATTGCTCTCTTTCTAGTTGCACTATTTTATTATCTTTTGCAGCTTCTTCTTCTGCAATTCTTTCTGTCAAATCAAGTTCTTCTTGCGCAATTTCAATACGTTTATCTTCTCTAGCATAACGCATTTCTAGCTCTTTGTTTTTGTATTCTCTGTCTACTTTTTCTAAAGCTTCTTTTTCTTGCGTTGTTTTTTGTAATTGCTGTTCCAATTGTTTTGCTTGTTCTGTAAGCTGTTGCAATTGTTGTTGAAGTTGTTTGATAGCGTTGTTTTCTTCTTTCTTTTTAAGTAAGCTGTCTTCTACTAATTGTACTACTTCTGTAGTAGATTCAGTCATTAAGATTTTTACTAATGTTTCATCTTCTATAGAACCTTTACCTACAAGTTGAGGAGCAATAGCATTTAATTTTTCTAATTTTAAAGTTTCTTTGCTGCTATTTACCACATAAATATTATAATCACTAAATCTAAAATGTTCAGGTTGAGCGTTAAATAATACTGTTTTGTGTCCTAATATATAAGATCCGCGTTTACCGTCTCTATAAGAAATTTTTGCTAAATTAACTAAATCAATAAGCATATTTTTTCTAGAGTCAAATATAGATTCAAACATATCTTTAATTATTAAAGATGTTTGTTTTATACCGGTTTTAACATTAGTTACAGCATCTCTTTGTTCAGCTGCTTGATACATATAACGATTTACGCCAGTAACCATATCTGCTTGAGCTTGCAAAGATTCTAATACTAAATTTAAAGATTGTATAACGTTACCATCTAAAGAACCTCTAAACTCTCCATAATGTTGAAATAAATTTGCGCCTTCTTCTGTAGGATCGTACAACTCTAACCCTTGTTTACGGAATGCTATAAATTTAAGCATACGTTCCATAAAGTCCTGGCCTAATACTTTTGGTATAGCAGCTAAGTTAATACGAGAACCATCTACACCAGAGTTAGCTATAAGATTATCTCTGAAAAAAGTTATAATATCGTAAGAATCTTGTATATTTTTTAAAGATAAAGCTAAAGAATAAGGCTTAGAATTCCTATCATTGTATACACAACCATTATATGATAATGTAGTTTTATAAGGAGCAGCTATACTTCTAGGCATATGTTTACTTTTACCTAAGTTTAAGTAAATATCCCAACCTATTCTAATACCTTCGTATCTGTCTAAACGATAAACAGTGTCATTAACTTCTCCATTACCAGCACCTACTCCTAAGTAAGAATCTGGAACTAAACTATCTTTCCAATATTTAGATCTAGAAATATGGTCTACAACTTCTAATTTAACTTGTTCTTCTTTATCAATTTTTACTTCATTATTAGCTAACCATTCCACATGGTAAACTGGTAAAGTATCCCAAGTACTATTAGTGTGCTGATCGTAAACTGCATCTTGTAAGTTGTACATGTGGTCTAGTTGTCTAGGGTCACGTATACGATTTACAGCAGTACTACGAGCCATACCGTATAAAGCATTTTTTTGTTCATCAGTCATTACATGCCCCCAACGATTTAATATTTCGTTACGTTTCATATAAGTTCTGTGAACTACTGCCATTACATGAGGATCATTACCTTCAGATAAAAACTGATAGGCAGTATTTTTACTGAAAAATACATTTTCAGGTTTACAAATTTCTAATTTAGGATCACCTCCTTCATAGTCTAAATAAGTACGATAGTAAGCTTCACCAGTTACTAAATAATCAATTAAAAATTGTTTAGCTTTTTGGCGAATATTTATAGTAGTATCTTGCTCAAAAAATTTAACTAAAGATTGTATAGTTATTTCAAATTGAGAAATAAAAGACTTATTTAAAGATTCTGATAAAGTTTTTACAAAGTCTGCTTCTAAAAGATTTTCTGGGTCTACTGGTTTATTTTGTTTAACAAGATTAACCGTGTCAGCAGTAAATTTAGTTAGCTTTTCTTGCATACGCATAGAAAATTCTTTCCTTTTCTCTTCCTCGATTTTAGTCACTGTGTTAGCATCACTCATAGAAACATGATAATGATACTCTTCATCTAAAAACATACCTACTAAAACATCAATTCTTGTTTTAATAAGCGGTGTCATTTTTACAGCTAAAGGAGTTTCTATTCCAAAAGTCTCTTCTAAATAACGAAATTCATCTTTGTTTCTAACGCCGTCATATAAATTACGAGCGCTTTTAATATGGTCTTTTTCACGAACCATGGCCGCAATATAAAAATCAATTGTATGACTTAAATAATTAAATCCTGATTTTTCTTCTTCCGATACCGCAGTATCTTCAACATTATAATACCGACCTAAACTACTCATTATTTTTCTATAGTATATAAAATATCAAAACTATGCACAGTCTTTAATTTTAAATTGTTTTCATTAACAATTAAATTACCACAATAAGGTTCAAACGCTACAATAGTTCCTTTAGGATATTTGTCTGCATTTTTTGCGCAACTAATTACTTCTCCTTTTTGTGTAACTGTTTCTCTAGGGTCATTTGCAGTGTCATCATAAATTCCACCTTGAATTAAATTTTCCCCAATTATTTTTACTAAAATTCTTTCTCCTGTTGGTTTTATTGTTTTCTCTGTCATGTTATCAAAATTAGAAGTTACTATTGCTACGATATCTGAGCCTCGTATTGCTTTACAAAAACTATCTTGTGTAGCTGTTGCAAAACCTGCAAATTGTGAAAATATAATATTATCGTTTTCTTTTAGCTCAGGACATTGCTCTTTGTCTAGCGCTGTAGGGCCTAACTTTAAAGCTTTACCATAGTAATATTCAATATTAGTTTTGGTAGCTAGTTGTTGGTTTCCTTGATAAATATTATTTTTTACCGCTTCTAATTCAGTAACTTCCGCTAAAACATAATAATTTTTAGGGGAAATATTTCCTTTACTTATTTTCATATTAAATATTTATTTTACTGCTAATATTATAAAAATTGATTATATAATCAAGGGTATATTTAATCATATATATATTGAGGATTTTTTGGATCACTCATATCTATCCAACGTACTCCTCCATGTTCTAAAAATGATTTAGCTATAGATTTGTCTAATTCTTGTTGAGCAGATGATTTTGACGGAATAACACCATATTTTTTATGTCCAGTTGCAGGATCAGTATAGTAACCAAATAATTGAAATTGTTCTGTTGCTGCTTCTTTAGGTTTTGCACTTTTACCCATGAGATCTTCATCAGATAATTCACATAAACCCATAGCAATAACTAAGTCGAATTTAGTTCTGTCTTCTCTGTTATAATCCTGTAAATGCTCTAATAAATCTGCAAAATATATAGTATCATAAAAATCATCTATGTAAGACTTTATACGTTGATCTTGATGATCTATTATAGGACCAGCTGCAGTTGTACCTATTAATTGTGTTTGTTTATTAGGGTCTGCATTTTGTAAATTTATAGTAGGTCTTTTTTTAAGTAAATGATAAAAGCCGTTGTCACGGAAATGACCAACTATACCAATTTTAGTGTATTCTATATTTACTTCAGCATTATAATAATAAGCTAATTTTAAAGCGTTATCCCAGTCTGTTCTAACATCTACAGATCTTTTCTTGTATTTAGCTACGTATAAATTAGAAGTAGTTCTAAAATATCCTTTTTCTAATATACGTTTCTTTATAAGTATTGCTAACTCAGAACCTTTTTTGTTATTTACTGCGTGTGAAGAATCTCCTGTACCTTGGTCAATACTATCGGCTCCGCCTACGTATAAATTAGGTAACGGTTGTCTTTCATTTTCCAAAGCATGTTCTGTTAGCCAATGAGGATGCTCTAATATTTCTATATCTCCTAAAGGACTAGGGTCCCATTCTACACCTATAATTTTACCGTTTTCAGCTCGTGCCCACTTTAAAAAACCTTTTTCTGGTTTAGGTATATTAGGATTCATTTGAAGGTTTATACGTTGTGTAGCTATTTTATCTTGATCAAATATATTACTACCTTTACGTATAAATACTTCTTTTATAGTCATAGGGTATTCTTGCAATAAACCTAAGTAAACAGTAGGATCAGCTTTAGCAGCTTCACGCTCTTGCATTACTTCGCCTGTAGCTAAAGATACGTCTGGGCAGCCTGTTACTTCCCAAGTACCTGCACGTTTAATATGTGTAGGGCAAAAGAAACCTGAAGCTATACCAAAATCGTAAGTAGGTAAAATTTCGTGAGCATCTGGGTTACAAAATATACCTTCTGCTTCGTCATTTTCTACAGTACCACCTGTACCTGAATAGTACACTTGACATTTTTTAATACTACCCATTACATACCAAGAACCACGACTTTCTCTTTTACAAGCGCCTAGTGAACCTTTTTGGTGTGAAGGAGGAAATGCTGCAAACTCTTCTACTAATTGTTTACTAGGACGTTTACCCCTTGTTTTACCTGCATTTTTACCATATACAATTTTTTCAAATTTAGATAAATGTCCACGCTCTTCTTTAGTTCCATCTGGTAAATCTACTGTTTCTCCTGAATATTTTACTTCAGCAGAATCATCAATAAGTTTTAATTTTAAAGCTCTATGTAATCTTTCAATAGCGCCTAAACCTTCTTCTATTTTACGCCAAGCCTCATCAGTAGTTACTTCATTTGTAGATGAAATTAATGTATGGCTACCAGGAAATAACCTGAATTCTCTATCCATTACATTATTAATCATATAAGATTTACCTACACCACGACCACCCATTATAGAAACATCCTTATTATTTAAGTAAGCTTTCCAAGAATAATCAAAAAAATATCTATCTATATTACAATATTGAGGGTGTGAAGTAGTAAAATCTTCTGTAGGTTTACCTTCATCGTCATATATAGGTACTGGAAATACAAATATATTTAGCCAATAAACAAAGAAAGGATTATAATATTCACCATCTACCCAAACTCCTTTATAGCAAAAATTAATAAGAGGATTATACCATTCTTCCATGTCTAAACTATCAGGATGATAATTTGGTATTTCTCGCCAAGCTATAAGTTCTTTTGGTAAAGGCCTATATACAAGATAATCTGTAAGTTTAATTTCTTCTTCACCCGTAACAACTCCATGCAATTTTTTAGGCGCATCTGTAACTTCAAATTCACCATTCCATATTCTGTTTTGTTCGTCAGTTTTTAAAAAGTTTAATGAAAAAGGATTATATTCATTTTTAGCACTTGCTAAAGTTGGTATTTTAGCAGTGTTAACTTTTTTCATTTTATTTTTTGGCTTACTTGAAATACTACTCATCGTCTATTTTTTGTATTAATCCGCCACGTTCTAATAATGAAGATCCTTTACCACCACGTACACGACCAGTATTTTCCATTTTTTTAGCAGCATTCATAACGTTTAATTTTAACGTCATTAACGCACCTATATTAGTTGCTAATTTAGAAAGTATAGTTTCATTAGATGCAAAAGATACTTCGCCGTTATCTTTTTGATTTCTTACAATTTCAATTTCTGTGCTTTCTAATACTGTCCTAGCTTCATCAATTTTTTTATCTATAGCTAAAACAGCTCTTTCAGCAGAGGTTTCATTAAAAAAATTATAAGCATCAATTGCAGCATCTATAAGCTCAGATTGTTCTTTGTCAAACTTTGTTATCTTATTAAGAAAAGCTCTAGACATAGCCTGCTCAGGTTTAAGCCTGTAGTCAATATCTCGCATGAAATTATCTTCTGTAAGGTCACAACAAAAGAAAACATATAATAGCATGCGATTTCCGAGGTCTTCGTCTTTTTTCTTTTTTGCATATGCAAGGATATTAGAAAATTCTTCTAGTAGAATTATGCTAGGATCAATGCATACTTTATTATTGTATACTTGAAATTTTAGCATAATATTAATCTTTTAATAAATGACCTGGAATTATTTCTAAATCTTTAGTATTGAAAGTTTTTTCTTGGTATAAACCATCTTTTGTAAACCAGCAACAAGTTACTCCTAATAACATTGACAGTGGCTTTTTTTCTCCTTCTACGTTAATAGGTTTAACTTTAGGAACACGTACTACCAACATAATTGGCTTGTTAGGTAATTTTTGTTTCAAGGTTACAATATCACCTGCATGAAAATAAACGAAATTTGACATATTATCTTATTTTAAATTTGCAGTAATATAAGGTAAATTTTTGAAACTGCCAAGAACTACTGTAGCTCAGGCAAAAACTCTTTAGCCATATCTAAAAATTGTGTAATAATCTGTTGATTGATGTATCCTACTACAGTAGCAAATGTTTCATCATCAATTTGTATAAGTGGATTGCCGTCATTTATATCTCCATTAGTAGGCCAATTATATTCTCCAGCTCCGTAATCATAAGTGATCCATTTAGGCCCATCAACATCTATTCCTTTTTGTTTTGCAATAGCTCTAGTTAAAATTAATTTTGCTAAATGCGTACTTTCGTGTGATAATATTTCTATAATTGCTGGCCAAGTACCTACTTTTTTACTCATACCTTGTAAACGTGTACCATTGACCCATAAGTAAATATCTTTACCTCCATTCATAATGTTAGTTAAGCCGTATATAATAGCATCTTCAGGCCTATCTTTACCAGCAGCAACATCTCTTTTTACTTCCTCTTCAGGTATACCACAATATTTTTCTATATCTTTACCTATAGTATATACTCCTGCACTATTAGTAGACATAGCTATAGTAGCTTTATCTTTTATTTTAGTGATTTTGCTGTTACCTACCTTAAGATCTATTTCAAAATTTAAGTCAATAACTTTTACTAATGTTTTAATAACTTTATTAGGGTATTTTTTAAGCAGCATAAATATTATTTTTTGTTATTATATAATAATGACGATGTTGCGGTAATTGGAATAGCTATATTATAAAATTTATTTAAATAATTTAAAGCAGAAGGCCTTGTGTAATCATCAAGAATAGACGACACATCTGGAGCATATTTATGTTCATTTAATTTATTTAATGTATTTTCTGTAAATACGCCATTTTCTAATAAATTATGTTTTTTAGCAATAGTATAAGCTCCTAAAGCTCGTTGCCGTTGCTCTTCTAATTTACCTAAATATAATTCTGCTTCAGGTTTAATTAGTTCCATTTTATCTTTTGACAAAGCATTATGCCAGCCTTGAGGTTTTATATTTACACCATAAACATTTTGGTTGCTGGTTTGATTATGTCCAAACTCGTGAGTTGCTATATCTTCTAAAAATCTAGGATCTTGATTCATATATGGGTCTACGTATCTAAAATCTAATGTGTTTTTATCATAATTATATTGACCACTATTCCAGCTTGCAAGAGAACTTTTGTCTCTCATTTTTATATCTAATGGAGAGCTTAACATTCTTCTTTTAGTGTTTTTTTGTATTGCAATTATATCTTTATCAGTTAATTCTGGATGTGCAGCCTTTATATTCTTTAAAAAATGCTCACTTTCAATAAAATCAACTGCGTTTTTTCTGCCTTCAATAACAAATTTTTCTTGGGTTATATCTTTTTCTAAAGCAGGATAATTGCCTAAATCTTGCGAATATTCTCTTAATTTGTTGTTTAATTTATCTAATACATAATCTTTACTTTTTATATCAACAATTTTATTTTGGTGCTCAATAAAATCTTTTTTAGTGCCAGTCCAGCTGTTAAATATAGGATGATCTTCTGGTAAATTTTCTAATTCTTTTAAATCTTTTATAATAGATTGACTAGCATTAATATTTGTAATTTCTTTTTTGCCTTTATTTACTTTTAATTTTAAAGGTATTAATTTATTACTACCTCCAAAACCACCTAAATCTAAAACATTATCTGCGCCATATTTTATACCGTAACCTGCGCCTTTAATACCAGCACCAGTTAAGTTTACAAAGCGATTTACAGCGTTGGCATTTGTTGCAAGTCTTGTAGTTAAGCCTAATGTTGATATAGGTTGAGCGGTTCTTAATGTTTCTCCTGCTTTAAGTAATAATTTAGCGGCAGGTTTAGTTAATTTAAATAGAGGTAAAGTACCTACAGCATTTACAATAGCTTTGCCGTAATCTTTATCTTGTATATTATATTCTAAATCCTGAGCAGATCTAAAAGGGTTAAAAGATTCTATTACTTGATCTCCTCCATTTTCAGTCATAACTAAATCACCATAACCTCCTGAAGCAGGCATATTTATTCCATATCTTTTATACAGTTCATAATTTTTAGGTACATTACTAAGATTACCTTTAGTTGCTAGAGATGTAATAACTCTGCCTAAATTTGGTAATAAATCTTGGCTTATATAATTTCTGTCTTTATCTTCAGCTTTTTCAAAAAACTCTTTATTAAATTCTTTATTTTGAGTTAAAGGAGCATTTTTTAATACTGGTGTTTTTGTAGCACGTAACAATTTTTCTTGAACCTTTTCAAATTTCTTTTCTAAGTCTAGAGAATTAGTTGAATTTTTTATTTCTTCTTTTATTTGCTTATGCTCTTTAATATTTATGGCGCCTTTTTTAAGTTGTTTGTCTGCTTGCAATAATGCTTGATCTTTTAAAGATTTAAATAATTGTTCTTTATTTTTTAAATTTTGGGCAGGACCAGTCATTACTTTTGTAGTTTCGCTTTTAGTGCGATCTACAGGTAATTCAAATTTATTTTCTCCTTTTTGGTACTTACGTAAAATCATACTAATCGTATTTAAAAGTAGTATTTTTTATTAATTTTTGATATTTTGTTTCATCTTCTGGGCTAAAACCCTTAATTATATTAGTAACATATTTTTTACCCTCAGCATTTGGTATTTTATCAACCCAATCCAGTGAATTGTAAATATCGTAACCTTTATTTTTTAAATCAGTTAAAATAGTTTTTGCTGCACCTGGCCCTCTATTATAAGCTAATAATGTTTTTGCAATTCTTACTTTTTCTAGCTGATTAGGTTTATTTATAAAATCTTTATTATATAAATCTTTCATATAACCTGACTGAATTTCTGCGGCAACTTCTGGTTTTAATCTGTCTTCTAAATTATATTTTTTATTGTATTTTTTATTATATTCGTCTAAAGCTACTTTTTGTATTTGGGCTGGGCCTACTGCTAAAGGAGAATTTGCTGACCTACTTAATAATTGTTGTTTATATAAAGCACCTTCACCTAAACCTGATTCAGAATATAATTGTCTTAAAAATATATCTGTTGGAATTTTTGAAGTTTTTACTTCTTTTGTTGCAGCTGGTTTTTTTGGCACTGGTTCTGGGTCTGATTCAAAATCAAATAATGGTTGCGGTTGATATTTAAGTAAAATCATATTTTTAAAATTTAAATTTATTCCAACGATTATCTACACTGTTATCTGATTCTACTATTCTACGTCTAGCAGGAGTTGTACCAGTAAAAATTTTTTCTTCTTCTTCTACACTTTCAACAGATTTTTTAATCTGTATTTGTTTATTATCATCGTAAGATTCAAAAGAATCTTCCATCTCATGTAAATCCTCTATATTCATATTATCTGTATTTTAATAGCAATCCGCCTTTTTTATATTTATGCTTATATTTATATTTATCGTAATTACCGTTTAAATAATTTAATAAATCTTCTGGCTGTGCTCCATATAATTCTAAAAGTTGATCAATATCAGACGGTAATTTATCATCAAAATGATAATCGTAAAGTTTGTCTAAAACTTGAGGTGATATTTTGCCGGCTTCCCAAGGAAGTTTATGTTTTTTCAGGAAAAATAAAGTAGATAATTTTCTAGCTTCTATTTCAGAAGGGTCTGAAAGATAATTGAAACCACTTTGGCTTATATTATCACCAAAGGGAGATTCATTTAAAGCTTTTACATTTATATCAGGAGTAGACAAAACTACATCTATTATATCGTCGCCTTTATGAGACAGTTCATGGACAAAAGTAGTATTTAATTTAGAAGGTTCTCCTTTAGTGTACATAAAAGTTTTATTTTTTCCACCATCCCAGTAACCTTCTTCTAACATGTCTAATGGTTTTGCGCTTGTTACAGAAAAGTATGAAGGTTTGTCAAGTGATTTTAATCTTTCTTTTACTTGTTTTTGTTTATCTTGCTTTTTTAAACCATCATAAAAATCATTATATTCTTTGTGATTTCCTTTTAAAATTAAATCTTCTTCTTCTCCTATAGCGCTTAAAACTTTAGATAATTTATTCCACTCAGGTGAATCAATTTTAAACTTACTTCTTTTGTCATAAGCAGCTAAAAATGAATAACCATATTTTTTCTTTAAAAATTCTTCTCTAGCTGTAAATGGGCTTGTGCCGTTAATAGCCGAAGAAACTGCGTACGGCTGAGTTTCATAATAATTTTTTAAAAACTTTTTACTTTCCCAATATAAATCAGAATCTTTTTTAGGTATAAGGTTTGTATTATATCTCTCGTCTTTATAAGTAAATTCTTTTTCTTTACTTTCCCTAGCGTTTCTAAAAGCTGAATTATAGGAAGAATAATCTGAATAATCATTTAAGCCCCATTTTTTTGGGTTTAAAGAAATATCTTTTTGCTTACCTAATTTATATTTATCTGCTTCCCAGTCAGCTAAATCTTTTTCGTAATATTTACCATCTTTAGTTTTAACCTGTAGTTTATGCTCGCCGCTTTTAGTTTTTACTAAATTGGTAATTGTACCATTTTCAGATTTTGTTGTAGAAAGAACTTCTCCATCTTTATATAGTATCATCTTTTTTTAATTTTTTAATGTTTCCACTTACTAGCATTGCGGGCAAAATTAGCCTTTTTAACCATAGCTGGACTATAATTTTCTTTATTAGCTAAAACTTGTTTTGCAAAAGCTTGAACACTTTTACCATGCTTAGTTGCTGCCGCAGTAAAAGTCCCTTTTTTATTTTCAGCTATGTGAATAGATCCACCTTTTTTATATAATAACATACCTCCTTTTTTATAAAATTCTGCATTATCAGTACCACATTCATGACAAATATACATATCATCTCCGCCTTCTTCTCTACCCCAACTATGATTACATTTAGGATTGTGGCATTTTATTCTAGATTTAAGTGCACTGCCTTTTTTGTATAATAAAACTCCGCCTTTTTTAGCTTTACGAGAACGATCTACATTATAAGTAGTATAGGAATAATCTCCTAAGTCTTTACGTAATTTATTTAAAGCTACTCTTGAATTCATTTATTTCCTAATTGTTGCATAATTTTAGCTTGATAATGCTTACGTTGTTCTGGGCTCAAACTTGAAAATTTATTATTTGATTGAATTTGCCCAAATTTTTGATTTGTTTCAGGGTTAATTGCGGTAGAAAAAAATACATTCTCTGTTGGTGTAATATATGTATATGAAGTATCATTTGGCGTGCCATCATCATACTCATCAATAAATCTTGCATAAGAGTTAAAATCTGTATTTGATTTTGCATCATTTGAATTCAACTGTTTATTAGAAATTTTAAGATTATTAACCGCGGCTACTTGTGTTCTAGATGGATATTTTTTCTTTGGTGGATTTCCATCCATCATTCCCCCATCGTCAAAATAATTTACAGGAGATTTTTTATACAATAAAATTCCACCAGTTTTAAATGTTAATCTTAAACCAGCGTTTCCTGTAAGCTCAGGTTTTCCTACTATACTACCTTCTATAACACCGCCTTTTTTGTAATTTTCAAAGCTTCTACTACTTACTTGCATAATTTATTTTTTTAAGTAATCTTCTAAACCTTTACGTCCAGGTTTGTGAGCTGCTAATTTTGCCAAACGATCAGAATAAGTGTCTGTATAAACAGGCTCTTTTATATCTGCTGCTTTTTTAACAGATTTATTTTTTAATGATTTTTTATCATATAGTAACATACCAATAGATTTTATATTTTATAAAATAATATACCAATATATATTGTAAGAAAAAAGTAAAAATAAAAAAGCCCACATCTCTGCGGGCCTACCTTGTCGGGTATATATCTTAAAATTTATTTATTCTATGTGCTAAAATACTAGCATAGGTTTTCATAGCTGTAAGTTGCAAATTTAAAAGCTCTAGATCTTCAACATTTTCTGGTTTAGAATCTAAAAAAGTTTTAAGCTTATCAATCTTTACCATTAATTCAGAGTACTCATCTACTACTCTTTGCTGATAATCAATTAATTTACTTTTTGGTAATTTAGGAATAATTTCTTTTACGCAATTTTTATTAAATTGTGTAAGGGGAGTCCAAAAAATTTTTGTTTGGCCAGTTTGATCAGTAGAAATTGCCATTCCTTCTTGGTCTTCGTTATCATTAAATTTTAAGTCTTTACTAAGAATGTATTCTTTTTTTGTCATAGGTACAGCAGACACCAAGTCAACCCCGTAATAAGTTTCCATTTCCATATTTTGTATATTTATTGTATAAAATTAATAATAAATTTTTAAAAGTAAATGTTAATTTCTAGCGGTCATAGCAGCCCTGTAAGCTAATACTATTTGATCTTTATTTTTACAATTTATATCTTCCATAGGGGTATAATATATATCATCGGGCCCATGTGTGTTATAAATTTTTTGTAAATTTTTTATGGGGTGTTTTTGCATAATAAGCATTTTATTGTGCATACTTACACAAGCTTCATAATTTTCTGCTACATTAAGGTAGAAAAATCCAGTAGTTACTGAAGATATGCAATATATAGTACACATTATTTAGTTAGCCAAGGATAAGAATTATCTTTAGAATATTCTCTCATTTTTTGCTTTAACCCATAAGAGTCTATGAATTGCGCAATTTGTATAGGATTTCCGCTAGTGCTTTCTCCATAACCATAAATTTTAGGGTCTAAAATGTTTCCATTGTGGGAGTAAGGAGCGTAACCTACTGGGTAAGAAGTAATAGGTTTACTTTTTACTTTTGCAACTTCTACTGTAGGAGTTTCTATTATAGTTTCTGTTTCTACAATTTCTTCTTTTTTAGGTTTTGCTTTTTTTAAAGCTACCGGTTGAGTGGGTTTTTTATAGATAAGTAAAGTATTTTTAAAATCTTTGCTTGTTCCAATAGGTTTAATATTTGAATTTTTTTCTAACTTAGTAGCTTTTTTATTTTTAATAAGTACATTTAATGCTTGAGCTGCATCTTTTTTATTAAAATCTGTAAACTGCACGTTATATTTTTCAAATTGTTCATCTCTTGCTTTTTCACTTTCTTTGTATAAGTTTAAACTGTCGTTATACATTTTATTTCTATAAGCAAATTCCTTTGGATCAGAAATTTTTAATGTATTTCCTTTTTGATATTTATATAGCAACATACTATTTACGTTTTATAAAATTATTATAAAAGTCTTGAAAGCCTGGATGTTTATCAGCTACATTTTTTTGCCACTTATAAGCACTCCCTTCAATCGTACTAGGCTCATAATACATCATATTATCTACTTCTTTATCATAAATAACATCATCAGGCACAAATCTAAATTCCTTTATACCTTTAATATAATCTATACGATCTTGAGCCTCTAAATTTTTACGATTATAATAGTAAGCACTAGCTTCATCAGTCATAGGTATAGTAGGAACTTTTACAGGTCCATTTACAGGCGCGTGCATATCTCCACTTATATTTTGTAAATAATGTATATATTCATGAGCTAAAATTTCTTTATCTTTAGCGTCTTTAGGAGAAAGGTGCATAGTCTTTTCTACAGGATGGTAATAGCTACGCTCTACTTTATCAGATACGTACACAGTTGGCTGTTTAAAAGTTTCTCCTTTTTGATATTTATGTAACAAACTTCCACCCTTTTCAAAAGTATAACCTTTATCTCTAAGATCTTTTATATGATTACTATACTTAAACATTTCTCTATAAGAAATATTTTTTGGTGTTTTTGCCAGAACTTCAGGTAAAGTTAAATTTCTCCAGTCAGTTTCTAAAAGCTTTTTAATTTCTGTAGGACGTAAACCCAGAAATTTTTTTTGCATTTCCTTCAAGGTAGGAGTTACAGGCGGTATATTTCTTGTTCCTTTTTCATTATCTTCTCCGCCGTTAAAAACACTTTCTAAAACACTCAAGGTGCTAAGAGGCATATTCTCAGTTAAACTTTCTTCAATATGGCTAATTAAAGGTTTGTATAACTCATTATATCTCTTTTCATTAACAGTTAATTTATCCCCTTTTTGATATTTATACAATAATGCCATATTATTTAATTTTAAGGTTTATATAATAAACCTCCTTTTTTTGAGGCCTGCACATTGCTATTAATTTTTTTATCATTTTTTGAAATGTGGTTAAGCATATATATAATTTCTTCGTCTGTATATAAGCTTTTTAAATCTTCCATAGGATTATCAGGAAATTCTGCGTTTTTTAATTTTTCATGATATAATTCTGGTGAAACACCCTCTTTAAAAGGATCATATAAATTATTATTTTTAGAAAATTTTCTAATTTCATTAAGCCTAGCTCTAGTTTCTGTAGGTTCTCCTACATAATCTATATAATGTTCTTTATAATGCTCAGGGTCTAAAAAAGCGTCAGGATTGTCTTTATAATTTTGATTGTCTGTATTATTTTTTCCTTTGTGCTCATTAATATATTTTACGTCTTTTTTTGGGATTACCCAGTTTCCATTATAAATTTTTCCAGGGACTGGTCTATCAGTAGCATGTGACATTTCATGTCCTACTGCAGATTCTTTACCTAAACCATAAGGAAAAATTGTTATTTGACCAGTGTATGGCATTAAAGAACCACCTGTGCGTGAATCTTCATCTTCTTGGCTAGTGGCAATTCTTAACATTGGTACGGTTTTTAAATTCTCATTTCTCATTTTAGATGTATAATTATACATATCTTTATTTATTGAAGAATTCATCAACATTTCTTTATATTTAGGAGAATTTTGCCAATCTCTCATATAATCAAGAGATTTTTTATAAGCATCAAAAGTCTTTAATTGGCTTTCTACTGTCTTATCTCCTACATTTTCTTTTTCTAGTAAATCAGCATCTACAATTTTGTTATTTAGTATAAATTTACTTTTTCTTGGGCCGATAGGAAAACTTAATTTGCTATCTCCTTTTTGATATTTACGTAATAAACTCATAATATTTTATTTTTGCCAAGGATATTTTCCAGATTTTTTATACTGATCCATTATATCTTTTTTTAAATAAGAACTAGCAAATTGTGCTAATTCTAAAGGCCTGTTATTTACAGACTCCCCATAACCGTAGATTTCAGGATCTAAAACTCTACCATTAACAGAGAAAGGTTGCCACCCTACCGGCGTACTACTAGGTTTAACTGTAGGAATAGTATTAGTTGTAGTATTAACCACAGGTTTAGATTCTGTAGATGCAATTGGGGTAGTATAAAGACTGTCTATTTTTTCAAATTCTTTTTCAGCCCCAGGAAATATTTTTAAAGCTTGCTCTTTTACTATTGTGGGATTATATTTAAAAAGTTCTACTCCGTCCTTTATATTGTTAGGTCCTAAATCACCTTGATATCTAAACAGTGAAGTAGGCCTGATGCGAGTATCATAATAAGCCATAGGAAAATCTTTATTCAAATAACCTGAAGATAATTCCCTTTGATAAAAAGTATTAGGACTATCCTGTTTGTAATAAAACTCAGGATTATAATCGTTCATATTTTTTGGTATATGGTTTTTTCGATGCTTAGGCATACCAGGACTACTTAAATATTGTTTAAGAAGTTTAGATTTAGGATTATGCCAATCATCATACGACAATCTAGCTTCATATAAACGGTCTTTCCAGCTATCATTGTTACCTAATTCCTTTTGATCTATAAGTTTATAATTAGGATATTTTTTCAAATTATTCTCTAACTCTATAGCAGAATTATATACTTTTAAGTAATCTTGTAAAGTAGGCTCATTAGAAGAACTCATACCTTTTTTAGGGGGGTCTAAAACATCCCCTTCCTTGTATTTTATAATACTTTTATTTTTGTATAGTAGGGCCATATGAAATTATGTATATTATAATATATCTATATAAGCCGTAAATGTAAGAGAAAATTTCCGCACTGTTGTATATAGAGTACTTGTAGAAAAGGCCCCCCATGTTTTGTAGAGAGAAAGTGAAAGTAGAAAAAGTGAAAATGTGTAAAATGGGGGGGGGGGGGA
>Ga0247723_1000377_pt1 | contig 30819 bp, 16 predicted proteins | sample MSEWelMarce5H_FC_FD_189079 | JGI IMG/M metagenome (GOLD analysis project Ga0247723, IMG submission 189079) | Subsurface sediment microbial communities from gas well in West Virginia, United States - MSEEL Well Study Marcellus 5H_FC | ecosystem: Environmental > Terrestrial > Deep subsurface >... | reverse complement strand
ATAATCTACTAGACCCAGCACCAATTATTGAACTGTCACCATCTATTGTTATCCCACCAATAACTCTAGTTGCCCCATTCACATCCAACTTATACCCTGCGTCGGTGGTAGTTCCGAGTAGTAGGTTGCCACCTAACCAAGTGGAGGTTGTTGAACTGTTACCAATCCAAGTTCTATTAGACTCTGTTGATGATGCTCCTACTGACAGATACCCTATAAATATATTGTTTGAACCTGTAGTATTAGCGTTTGTCCCAGTTCCATAACCTGCCTGATATCCTATCGATGTATTATTACCTCCAGTACTAAGTGCAAGATTATTAATTCCTATTGAAACATTGAAACTGCTAGACACGTTACTTCCTAATCCACCTCCAATCGCAACATTAGAACTACCTGTTGAATTGTTACCAAGAGCGCCACTACCAAAAGCTGTATTAAAATTTCCAGTAGTGTTATACCTAAGTGCATTCACACCAACAGAAGTATTAGCTATTCCTGTAGTATTTGATGACATTGAGTATGTGCCAATAGAAGTATTTCCTCTACCCGTAGTGTTTAATAAAAGATTATTTCTTCCTACTGACGTATTTCTTGAACCTAAGAAGCTTGCTCCACCACCAGTTTGACTTAACTGACCACCGCCTCCAATATATATATTTAACCCCTCACTTCCAGTTTCATGATATGTAGATATCAAGGCAGATTGAGTATCATGCTTGATATATATACCTCCATCAAAAGACAGAGTATTACCTCCCATTGTAACAACCCTATTACCCGTAAGAGTCCCATCACTATTGTAGATGTTCGTCATTAGAGTGCTGTCCAAACTTCCGTCACCCTTTACAAACTGTGAAGCAGTTCCACCTAACCATGCAGCCTTAGTACTGTTCTTCCAAAGGCCTGTAGTAGAGTCGTAGTTTAGTATATCCTTATTAGCCTCTGATGCAATCAGGACGTTATGAAGCTCGTTAAGCTCAAAGCCGTTCTGTATGTTATAGATTATCCTACCAAAGCTGGGAGTTGTCCTAGCAACGAATCCAATGAATACCGTATGATTCGGTTGTGTTGGAGGGGTCTTGGTTACGTATCCGGGATTGGTTGCAGACAGCCATATCTTATCTCCGTCAAGGAGTGTATCGGTTGTAAACGGATGCGCAGCATTGCTCCTTGTATCCAAGTCGTGTAGCGTTCCTATAGCAGCTACCTGACCGTCTGCATTGTCTGCAATGTCCTCAACAACAACTCCAAAAGTTTTACTAGAAGATGCCTCTGAGTTTGCCTGTGCAAGGAGAATGTTTGGCCTGTTTCCAGTTGAACCCTGCAGGTAAACAATCTTACCCTTGTGTATGGTTGCTCCTGTACTGTTCCGCCCTATGATGGATATCTTTTCAGAGTTGTCCACAATACCATCCTCATCCTTGTCGTACACGGACGTCTTCATGTACCCAATCATGTCGAGTATGCTCGTCTGTGGGTCGTATATGATTACGTCTAGGATGTCGTCAGCTAGACAACCATCATATAGCGTAATGGTATGGTTCCCAAATGTGCTATAACTTGCACTGTTCAGCATCACACCGTTCAAGAACACGTCTAGAAGAGGCGTAGTAAACGGACTGGTTGTAACAAAAACAGTCTGGTTTAGTGTAGCAGTAAAGGCCTGCTTAGACCTTATAGCTGCGTTTGGACCTGTGTTTACCCACTGGCCAAGGGATTCACTATACCTAAGTATTTGGTTGTCCTTAAGGTTATATATGGTAACGTCGTCAAGGTCATTTAGCACCAAACCCTTTTGCAGAACAGAACTTGAGATTGTTGCGTCGCTATATATTGGGGTTAGTTTCCCATAGTCGTATATAGATATCTTTTCCCCAAGCTTCTCTACCAGAGTGTCAAGCTTTATGTCCCCAAGGTACAGGTCGTCTCCATACTCTACAGACTTCTTATATATGTAGATTATGTCCCGATTGTACTCAAGAGCCTCGTCAAGCGAGTTGAACATGTCGTCGTAGGCTACCAAGCCTACCTTGTACATGGTCCTGTCGGCCTTGAGGAGAATTTCGTTTATCTGTGGTAGAGTGTATGACATATTAGTATCCTACAGTTAGATTGTCAATTATGTACTTCGCCCTGTCTAGGCAAGCCTGTGATGCAGGAGGGTCTCCGTCTAGGGCAGCCTTCTTTGCAGACTCCTGTTCTATCCAAAGCCTCATCACGTCCTTGACAAACTTGTAGTCCTTCTCAAGCGAAGGGTTTATCGCCATCTTGTATGAGAAGTTATAAAACCCACTCAATGTGTAGCACACCATAGGCGCCGTAGATGTCTTAGTGTAAATACTTCCAGGCTGTGCAGCCGCTGGCGTGTGAGCAAGTGTTATAAGAAAAGAATAGTCTGCGTCAATGTACGGCTTGTAGTACTGGTCTACACCACTGAATGTGATTGAGTTCCCGGCAGCAAACGGCCAAACGTACTGGTTGTACGTGGTGTTACCTATCTTAAGGTAGCTACCGTCAGACTTCTGAATGGTAAGCTTCCTAGCCGTAAAAGTACCAGTGCCCTCAACCGTGTAGTCAGAAGTATCGTTTACAGTAAACTGGCTACAGTCTGCTCCCTGTGTTACCGTGAATGCTGATAAGAAAGGCATATTATTCTGTTTATGCAAATATACCTAAAAATTACTCTCTAGGCCTTACATATACGTCTGGATAAGAAGCTTCAAAGTCACCCCTAATAAGTTCAGCTATAGCTCTGTCAGGAGCCATTTTCTGAACAATGTCGGAAAGCTCTGTCTCATTTGCACCCAATCTGATTGCTGACTGGTAGTATTTTACAACATCCTTAATCACTTCCTTCTTTGTGCTAACAGCTTTATCATAACCAGCCTGAATGCTTTCCTTAGACTCTCCATTGTTTATAGGATCATTATAGTACGCATTTGCAGACTCAAATCTTTTGTTCCAATCATTCTTAAACTTAAAGAAAAAGGCCTTTGTAAATTCAATATTATCCTCCCTAACAATGGTATCCATCATCGCTTCTTTAGCCTTTTCTGGTTCATTTTTACGGGTTTCTTTCCTTGATCTTATTATGTTGTTAACAATTCCTGGGGCAAATGCTTCCTTAAGGAAGTAAGAAGCCTGATCTATCCGCCTTATGAATGCAGGATCGTTTGGATTTGATATTGATTTTTCGTACTTATCAATATCGTTTATCGCATCTATGAATGCTTTTGCTGTAAAGTCTGGTGTAAGGAATGGGTCAAATCCATGCCCAATAGCACGACTAGCATCCATAATAACACCTTCACTTTCATCCCTAACAAGCTGATCAAACCTGTTCAATATCTTGTGCCTAAAACCAAACGGATGGTATGCTCCAATATCTATGTAGTTGATCCCATCGCTTGTAATCTTTATGTTGGCAAGGTCACTAGAGTTAGAAAACTCTCTCACCCAAAGCCTAAGGTCTTTTTCCCTTTGAGTCATTTGCACTTTAATCTCATCATCCTCGTCGTCCATAAGTTCCTTCAGTGCAGAGAATCCATATGTAAAGCTTCCAGTAGCCAAAGCACCTACGGCAGCTGCTGCTCCTGTTGTTTTGCTCCAGAACATATAGTTTATAGTGGTCATACCAGCAAGCCTCTTTGCGCCTGTGCCCCTAGTCCTTGAGTCAGCAAGTTCCTTTAGCGCAATCATAAAGTTATTCTTCTCGATCCTTACAGACTCCGCGGCAAATGACATAAATGATGCAAGGTATAGATACCTGTTTAATCCTTGAACAAATGCAGGAACCCTGCTGAATGTAGGCATTACACTCTTTACCCTTGAAGACATAAGCTTGTCAACAATAGTCTTTTGACTAGCGGCTAGGTCTTCGTAAGAAACAGAGTAGATATCTTTTGAGTACCTCTCAGCCTCTACCATAAACGCAAGGATCTTAAATATCTCATCCTCAAATTGGTAAGCTCCTGATAACCAACCTTTTACCTTGTCATAGCTATATTTTTTCCAGTCTTTAGCTGTAAACTTATCGGCTATAATCTTCTCAAGATCGTTGTTTTCCTTTATAAAGGATTTTATCGTGTTAAGGTCTATGTTGTTTGACAGTACGTTACTCTTTGTTAGCACCTCAAGCAAGTTCTCCCTAAGCTTTGAATCAGTGGATAGCTTATATATAGACTTGGCTAAGTCCGCTCCAATGTACCCGTTATTTACGAATATCAATACGTTTGATACGACGTTCTTACCATGAGTTCCTGGGTTGGCTACAGTCTTAAGGTACTTTGATGCAGCGAATGCCTTACCACCAACTCTATCGACCATATTTAACCTAGCTGGCTCTAAGTTAGCTGTAAGTTCATCATAGAACTCTTTATATGTCCACAGTCCACCAAGTGGTTGCAGGTTAGGGTTTTTATCCGTAGATATCTCGAAGTTTGCTCCTTCTGGCCTGTTAGGATCATTCTCTTCAAACAAGAACTTGCCCAATCCTTTTGCCCTAAACTCGTTCAAGTATTGTATACCTGCAGCAATCTCAGACATCTTCTTGATTGTTGAGTAGTACCTTACAAGAGGGTTACTAACCTCTCCCATAAGAGCCCTAATCTCAGGCTTTATATCCATCCTTTCTGTGAGCGCCTTCATGTTTACAGATCCCTTAACCGGAGTCTTCACGAAGCTATTCTCTCTTCCAGACAATATCCTTTCTATCTGATCATTGACCCTATTCTCTAATATCTTGTCTATCTCTGCCCTTGTCTTGCCGACATTCTGCCTATTAACTGACTTCCTAAGCTCAGTGCGAATCAAGTTCTTCGCAGCGTCAATAACGGACTGGTCTACATTCTTAAGCTTCTCCTTTATGTTATCCAGAGAAACACCGTCCTTCCCATTTATAAATAGGTTGTAGTATCTACCAAAGTATTTACCCTTGTTGCTTCTGAACAGAGCGATTTCTGCAGGGTCTATTATTGCCCCAACAGTGATTAGGTTGTCCGTAAGTGCATCGATATGAATCCTCATGTTTGTTACCGCAATTGGAACGTATGCTGGGTATCCGTTTAGAGCAGTTCTATCTCCCTCTATGAAGTTGTTTACATCTACGTCGCTAACAGGGAATCCGTCCTTAGCTGATTTCTTGAATGCATTTATAGCCTGGTCTACATACTTATTAGACTTGCGCATTTCTTGGTTAATGAAACCAACCTTATACTCTCCAGATTCATATATATCCTCACCAAACTTTTTGAATGTAGTAAGGTACTGTTGTATGATTGGGATACCTCTTGCAAGCTTTTTCTTTACGGTAACGGCTCTCTCTGAGTCACCAAGCATCCTGCCTACTACTGACTGGTTTACTGCTTCGTATGAAGATTTTGTTGGTGTAGCTTTTTGGAATTGTACAGGCGCTCCGGCAGCATCAAAAAGACCTTTAACCCTGTATGCTTCATCTGTCCAATTTCCGTATACTGGATTCTTAGCATACACTAGACCACCTATCTGAATAACCTCATCAGCACTAACAATAGGCCTACCCATGTCTGAGCTCCTATCATAGAAGTAAGAGTGACGGAATGGGTTCATTCCTACCTGAACATAGTTCGGATCATTTACAATATTCTGAACAAGCGTCTTTGCGTTTTCTCCCTGCTGTTCCATTGTGGCGCCATCAATGTTTTGCCATTTCCCAAACATTCTACCTATAGTAGTCTTTTCTACGCCAGTGGCTATACCAAGAGCTCCCTTAGGTTTTACACCAAATCTTACATCAGTTATTCTTGCTACATTTCTGTATGAAATAGGATTGCCTGTATCAGTGTCGCCATCATGCACAGAAACTACCCAAGTATTGTTGTTCTTATATGCTGGTATATCAAGCCTAAGAGCAACAACAGTATTATCTTCTATCTTGGAATTTATCTTCTCTACCTTATCGCTACTTAACGCTTTCGATATTTCATTTTCTGTAGCTGGTTCAAAGAATCTTGTTATTGGAGTTACTGGACTATTTGCTGATACTGTTGCTCTATACTCCTCGTTGGTAATCTTACCTGCTTTAAGGTTTTTAGCAGCTTCTACAACAATAGGATTTCTTGACGATATAGATGGATCTCCTTTGCCTTCTTTAGATTTTTCCCACTTTATAGGTGATTTTTGGAACTGTATCCTATTATCTGTAGTGCTGAATGCGCCAATGTTACCTGTGGCGGATTTAACTTGGTTGGGGTTAAATGGAACATACACATTGCTTGCGCTAGATAAAACAACTACTCCGTCATTGTATTTTGAGTCTCTTAGATACTGGTCATTTCTCATATCCCAATAGTATATACCAGAGGTATTGTACTTGTCTTTAGTATCATCAACCAGTGGGTCTTTTATTGACAGGAATGTTGATATTGGCTTGCCGTATTCTTTTGCCTCATTGATATCTGAAGTAAAGAAAAATCCTTTCTTATCCTTTAATGGAGAATTTGAGCCAATAAAACTGCTTTTGAATTCATCAAATTCCTTGTTCGTTCCATGATAAACAACCAAAGGTTCACCATTCTCATCAACAACCTGAGACGCATTCTTAGGATCATTCTCCCAATCACCAAACCAATCCTTAAACTCAGGTGTTCTTACCTGCTTGTATTGTTGATCGTTAAGGTTAGATGGTTTACCGTTAGGTGCTATTCTTTGGAATTGAGGTTCTTTCCCTTCAGCCCTGACGGATTCTCTTGCTTTACGTACCTCAGAAAAAGGTTTATAGCCTTCTTTCCTCCAACCTTCGATTCTTTCTGAGAGACCTTTTTTGAGTTGTTTTTCAAAGTATTGTTCATAGCTTGTAGGGTTTTTACCTGTTCTTAATATATTAGCTGCCCAAAGAGCTGCCTGCACTTCTCTTGGAGCTAGTCCAAGTTCACTTGAAAGTAAGTTGACAAACTCTTTAGCTCTTTCAAATTCTGCCTTATTCTTTGGATTTACTTGTTTTTTATTCGGGTTCTTACCCATTATAATGGACCAGACATGCATGTCAACGGCTATGGCATCCTTATCACCAGTAATAGCCTTGAAGAAGTTATACATCTTATCAGACTTTATTCCTTTTCCTTGAAGGAAGTCTGTAACATATCCGTAGTATTCTGCAACGCCAACAGGCTTTTCTCCTTTGTATATCTTCTCTGCGTTATTTATAGCAAGAGCTACAGTAGTAGCACTATTAGCAGCTTGAGAAGAAAGCGGAAGCAGAGAGAGTACATCTTCAGTGTATTCGCCAAATATGTTATTAACGTAGTTAGATATCCCGTCGTACCAGCTTGTCCAATCTATAACCTCATTAACAATTTCTTTAGCCTCTGATATATTTAATGGTATATTCCCTCTATTAAATAACTGCTTTAGTTTTTCTGAGGCAGAATTAGTTCGCTGTTGTTGTTCTTTATTTACAGCTTTTTGGCTTTGGAATTTAGGTGCTACCTTTTGGAACGCTGGTCCTTTTTTCTCAAGCAACGTAAGTCCCGTTGCAGAAACTCCAGATGTTGGGAATACGTTTAGCTTTCTTTTTTTCTCTACTGCCATTCCTGTTTCAGGATCAGCAAACCTATCCTCCCACTTCTCCCTCTCTTGCAGTATATGCAGTGTTGTCTTGTTACCAACCTGACTTCTAATTGCCATTGGATAAGACTCGTGCTGATCTGACTTAACAGGTTCAACCTTACCTTCTATTTCAATAACAGCATAAACCTCTCCGGTGTTAGAGTTCTTTAGCATGGGCTCAGACAACATCTCTGATAATGACTGAGTTATGTTTGCGGCTGAAAGATTATACCTATTTTCTATCTTTCCTTGTTGAATATAAGCCTCATTCAATATACCTTTAGTAAAGAATTCTCCAAGGTACTGCTCTGCATTTGTTCCCTTTATTGATTTAGATATGTTTCCTATAAGTTTCAGCGCAAATAGCTTTCTATCTGCAAACGTAGAGTTTTGTGGACTTAACTTCTTTGCTATTATTTTTCTTACGGCATCAATAGTAAGGGAAACACTTTCTCCCTTTACTATTTTAGACTTTGGTATATTAATACCAAGGCCTACATTCTTTAAAACATATACCGGATTTCCCTTTTCATCAAACATGTCATTCCCGTTCTTATCCTGCTTTTTTACTTTTTTCTCTTCTACTACAGCAGCTGCACTAATCATTTGATCAATGACGGACTCTTGCGATAATCCGGGTATGTTATCCTTTGAAAACCGTGTAAAGAATTCTACGACACCGTTTGATGCTGTTGTACTTGAGAGTAGTTTATTTGCTGGAGCAGAAACAAGAGCTAGGTATATCTTTCCGCCATTGCTCTCTATCATCTCATTCAATGTATTAGCCATTGAATTTGCTGCATTGTCCGTACTTGCCCAGAAGTATCCATCCTCGTGGAACCTTATAGGATAGAACACACCACCCTTTCCTTCAATCAATATTTTACCATTCTTGGATATTATACCAGTGAACGCATTATCTGGTGAATGAAGCATCATTCTCTTTCCAATGAAGTCATCCAACACCTTGTCCTCTGTTATGTACCCAGCCTTTTTAAGATTTTCGAACTGCTCGTTGTTCTTTATGTATGTAAATGTGGTCTTTGTCTTTTTATCCCTAAAGTCATTGCCTAACGAGAACTGTGCCTGCCTATTAGATATAGGTGTGCCGTCAGCAGTTTCATACCCACTAGGCTCCTTCATGAACTGAGACAGTTCTTCAGATTCTATAGCCGTTCCAGTTGTGAACTTCTCCGTGATAAACTTTGCAAGGTTGATCAGCTCCTCATTGCTTGTTGCATCAATCATGGTAGATCCTTCACCTATTCCAATGCTCTTAAGCATGTCCTGTATGAACGCCTTAATCTTCTGGAAGTTTGATGGGTTGATAACAATACGGCCATCTGCTACACCAGCAACGAAGTCTGTTATAGCCTCCTTCTTTTGCGTAATATCTCCTTCATAAGTTAGCCTTGCTTTTGCAATTATCTTATCTGCACCTGGGAGTGATTCAAGCTGTTTAAACAGAGCGTTTATGACAGCAGGGTTATTATCCTGAAGGAAGTCAAGTACCGGATGGAATCCCTCATGCATCATTGTATCTGAAGCAATGTTATCCATGTTAAGATGGATTGATCCATCGGCTGCCATGTAGAACCCTCTTGATTTAGACTCTTCTATAGTACCACCAGCTTCTATAACGGCCCTTTCAAAGCTACCCTGATCATGGATATTAATTGATAGGCTAGTTCCCAGCTTGGTAACTATACCACCAATTGCATCAAACACCTTCCTAGCGTCGTTGATTACCTTTCTCTGTATCTTACTGAATCCACTTATGGTATATATATCATCAATGTTATCAGCAGTAAACCTTCCGTGCTTTGGAGTTGTTTGAATTATTCTTGGCGCTATTTTCCTTTTCCCCTTGCGGCTGACAGGGCGATTGCTAGGACCTGCTTGAACGGGCGCTGCTTGCTGCCCGACTTCTTGAGCTCCCTGATATTCGCTGACACTGCTTGGCTCTGCGCCTTCTTCGATTTCCCTTTCGCTTGTTTTAGTGGCATCTTGTTCTGTTTTAGTGCTTTCAAATACTGTTGCTGTCTTTTGTCCGTTTACATATAGTTGAGCAAGTCTGCCCATACCATCTATGATCTTACCGTCAACCATTACGGCTGGGATATTCTCTGGGTTAGAAAACTCTTGGTTATATTGACCCTGCTTCTGTCCTCTTACCTCCTCTACTCTTGCCCTAAATTCCTCAGATGTTTCATGTAGATCGTCCAGATCAACACTGTTTGTAATAAACATCTTGTTGAATATCTTCAGCATCTTAGCTGTAAGAGATGGCGCATTCCTATCTCCAACCTGAGCAATAGTATTTGCAGCATCAATACCATCAACCTCAATACCAATTTCTAGTGGCTCTACATTGATTAACTTTTGAGGCTTAGGCAAAGATTCATTAATTGACTTTTGCTGTTGCTTCCTTTGGTAAGCGCTATCAAAAGCATTAACCAGCTTTGTTAGCTGAGGCTTCTTTATGTCGCTAATCATGTCTCCAAGCAAGGAAACAAGAGTCTTAGGGTCTATCTTACCTGCATACATTGCAAGCAATGACGGAAGCTTTGCTTCAGCCTGAGTCATCTTAGGCCCGGTATACTTTGGAGGAGTAAACTCCATTCCTATGAATGACGGAGATACACCCTTAAAGTCATTGAAGTCTCCAAGCTCAGTTATAGATCCACCATCCTCTTCTATCACAAGCTTGCCGTTCTGCACTGCAAGTGTTCCTTCTGTAGTTACCCTAGCAGGGAACCTACTAAGTGTAAACGTACCTTTCTGACCTACCAGACCATCAACAGTTGTAGAAGATGTTGGCTGTGCAGGTACGCCTAACCTAGCCCTAAGAGCGTTTAGGTTTTGCTCAGATTGAGTGTACTCTCTAATACCGCTTGAGTAGTCCTTATTAAGAGACAAAAGCCTCTTGCTTACATCTCCAAGAAGGTCTCCTGCCTTTTTATCGTAGAACAATTGAACCCTTGCTTCCCCCTTTTTAACGTCTTGAGCGAATGCACTATCATCCAGCATCTCACTGAGTTCATCGTGGGATACAATATATCTGTCTCCATCTCTATCATACACCTCTGCGTAGTTACCGTTCTTTGTTTTTAAGAAGTCAGCAGCTGCCTGCTTAGAGTTCTCAAGTCTTTTGTTTGCCTTACCAAGCGCCTCTTCTTTTGCCTTCTCATCCATATCTTGAGCAGCAATATTAGCAACTGATTCATCCATTGTTCTTACGTTTGCCATTAACCCGGCGTACGTAGATTGTTGCTTCCTGTTTAAACCTGAAGCCTTAGCTTGATCCATGTCTGACTTTATCTCAGCCATTTTTCCCTTCATCTGGATAGAACCTTCTTCAGTGATCATACCGTTATGCCTCATTGCTTCAAGCGCTGCCTGATTCGCATAAAGGCCGTTTGTCAGTATGTTTCTTGTCAAAGCCTGTACAGGCGCATTTGCTACACGACCAACCCACTCCGGTAAGAATCCTTCACCCTTAGCTGCAGACTCTCTAACGGCCCCAGGAGCACCCATTAATGCTATTGTCGGAGCAACGCTTAATGCAGTTGTATATGCATTTTTAATGTCATATAACTTACCGTAATCAAACCTTCTGTTTTGTGCAATAGCCTCATCCTGTTCGTTCTGGATCATCTCCTCAGGAACCTCTGTTATCATCTCAGCACCAAGACCAGCACCATACCTCTTTAAGAAGCTACCTGACCCATACTTACCAAGAATACCACCCATACCAAAAACGGTTAATGGGTAGCTTGCAAGGTATCCACCATATGTTCTGTTAGCTCTTTTCTTAGCTTCTTCTGGAGCTAAACCCTGCTCCAATAATGCATTGTAGTTTTCTCCAGTTGCTTGCATAACTTGGTCAAGCCAAGAAACTGTACCACCAGCTAGAATTGGAACTATAGCTGCAGTACCCGCTCCTCCAGTTAATCCAGATACAACACCTGCAGTAACCATACCAGGAGCCATTCTTGAAAGTTGGTCTCCTGTATATGCCGTTATCTTGTTTATATCAATCAAATCCTTTGCCTTGTCTATCTTTATTTTAGGATTCTCAAACTTCTTTGATAGATTAGCGGTAAAGTCTCTGAATGCTGTAGCCGTCTCGCTGTCGCTATTCATGTCAACGTATGACGCCATGCTATTAAGCCATCCAGTTAGCCCTCTTCCGAAAGAAGATGTAAACCTAGTAACGGCATTAGGCAGCCCACTTGTTGGAACAAATCCAACCATTGCATACTTAAGCGCATTCTTGTCGTCGTTTAGAGACGCAACAGATTCTTTCAATAAGTCGGCAACCTTTTTTGCTTCAGCTTGACCAGATATGTTTAAGGTGCTCATAGCCTTCTCGTAATCAGACTGAAGCTTCTGAGATAGCTGATTATACTTTCTCTTTGAGTTAGAGAACTGCTTAGAGTAGTCATCAAATAAAGTAGCAGATTCTTGCTTATAGGCAGACTGAAGTTCTTCTTGAGAGGTAAAGTTCTTTTGGAACTCAGGGTTAGTATACTTAGCCGTAATGTCTTTTGCTACTTGAGCGTACTGATTATTCAACTGACTAACCTCTAACTCAGCAGTCTTAGACATTGTATCAATCTCAGAAGATACCTTATTAGATATAGATTGAGCCTTCTTTGTATACTCCTTGTCTATATTCGCAAAGTTTTCCGGAAGCGTAATGTTCTTTTTCTTTGCTATCTCAGCAGCTTTCTGCATGATCTTAGGTTCGTCCATCTTATAAGAAAGATTAGACGTAAGCTTACCCATAAGGTATGTTCCAAACCCAGTATTCGTAGCTTCAGGAACCTTTGACCCTAAGAACTTCCTAAGCTTTTGTTGGTCTACAAAATCAAACCCGTCTATATCTTTTGACCTAAACTGATCTACATTCGCCTCAGCATCCTTTAACAGGTTACTATAAGTAGCACCCTTTAGGAATGTTTGCTCAAACTTTGCAAGATCTTTTGATGCTTGATCGTCTATTTTTGCAGCCTCATCATACCTGTCCTGCTGACCAGCAACAGCAGTTGTTGAGTATGATGGTATTGGCGTACTTAATACAGATGCCTTTTCTTTCTTTTTTTCAATCTCAGTAAACTGTTCTACATCAGACTTTGCCTTCTTAGGTTGGCCAGTTATCATGGTTGCTTCAAGCTGTTGCTGAAACATAGGTAGTCCCTTATCTGGAGCAGGTTTAGGAACACTAACCTTATAGTCAGAGATCCTATCAACAAACTCAGGAGCCTTCTTTACAAGCCTATCTAATATTTGCTCGTCGGTATAGCCAGACATCTTTGGTTGTGTGGCACGAATTTGCGCAATTACCTCTGCTTTTGTTATTTTACCGTCCGGCATCTTGAATGAATTTTGATAAGCAAATTTAAGCCTTTATCTCGTTCATCAATCATTATGAACCTAAATCAGGTACTCCTGGTATCATACCACCATCTGCACCATCCTCTTCATCGTCTGAGGAACTCTTCTTAGCCGTTCCTGGAGTTTCTGAAGTAATAACCTTTATAAATCCTTGAGGCGTATATGTGTTTACGTTATTCGTTGTCTGCCCGTCATCTGTTACGACAGTAACTTCTCCTGTTGCTTTATTTAGTGTCGCTTTAACTATTTTACCTTTTTTATAGGTAAGCCTAGATGCTCCATAGTATCCTTCAATAAGATTTTTTGGAATGTCTAAAGTTCCAGTTCCTCCCATATTTTGCTTTATCCATGGAGTTATCTCCCTGTCTGGTTCAAGAATGTAAGAAGTAGAACCCTTTTTTTGATTAGCTCTTGACTTTGCCGTAGCAGCATTCATAGCAGCTATTCTAATAGATTCAGCCTTATATTGATTAGCAATAGTATTATCAATCTCTTGCATTGAACGCTTAGTATATGACTCATCTATCTGGTCATCAATAAGATTTTCCTTACTCATATTATACGCATATAATATGGATGGAGTAATATCAGATTCAGACTTAACTGATGGCATTCTTGTCCCAATATCAGCAATAAGTTGATCCTTATCACTTGGTTTCATCTGATCAAACTGCCCCTTTATCGCCTTCATATCTCTTGTCAAGGCATTTCCGGTCTTCCCAGTTGTTGAGTATACATCTAATGCAGTTACAACTTGTTGAATTGGAAGAGATTGGTAGGTGTAAACCCTTTTCCCAATAAGAGGCTTACCCATGTATGTACCTTGATTAACTGGCTCTACAACTTCTTTCTTAGAAGGTTTTATCTTCATCATGTCAAATGTATTATTTAGATCTTTCATGTCTAAATAATCAGGCTCTATCTTGAATGTGTATGCAGACGGTATCTTTGGTAAATCCAATTGATCAAGATCTGCACTAGTTAACGCTGTTGTGTATTGAGATACTTCACTTGGCAAACTGTATCCTTTCTGCATAGCATACTTAGCTACATCTGCATATTCAGCAGCTAGGTTTGCCCTATTTGACGAGTTTGAGTATACTTTATTGAGTTCAGCAAGAGAGTTATCCATCATTGCTTTTGAAGTAGCCAAGTCCTCAGCTTTACCTCCACCCCTATTAATCTTAGAGTATGTTAATGCTGATTGCTTATAGTTATTATAAGCATTAGTAAACTTAGGTATATCCATCTGATATAGCTTACCAGGCTGGTAAGTCTTAAGGAAGTCGTCAACCCTAGCCTCAGCGATCTGGTCGTCTTGCCTCTTCTGTTGCGCAGCAATTTCTAAGCCTCTGGATATGCCAGCGGTTAGTCCTGACACGTCTACGAATGATGGTCTATATGTTGCCATTTTTGGTTTTTTGTTTTATTATATACCCATAACGTCATTCATAGATATTCCTGATCGTTTCATGTATTTTGTTGTTCCTCCTAAACTCTTTCCAAGTCCTGGAGCCTTATTAAAAGCTCCAGTTCCTATTGCAGACCCAGCAGCTTGACCAAGAGAAGACAGTGCACTACTTATTGCTGCGTTAGATTCAGCCTTCCTTCCTCCCCAATAGTCTGCAGCCTCTTGCTGCTTCCTAAGTTCATTTTGATACTTCGCCTCACCTACCTGCATTTGAGTCTGCTCAGAAAGCATCCTATTTTGTTGCCTTGCCTGCTCGTCCATTCCCGCCATTCTCAGTGCTGAGTCTTCTCCAGCCTGAACTATACCGCCTATTCCAGCAAGGGCAGACCTTCTTCCTCCAAGCGCTGAAATCGCAGATGCTTGTCCCCTTTGAGCCTCCTGTTGATATAGCCCCATTGCAGCTGATCCAAGGCCTTGGTTTGCCCTCATCTGTCTTTGCTGTGCTACGTTTTGCATTTCCTGTGGAATGCCCATAGCCTGAGACTTATTAAAGTTTTGGCCAAGCATTCTTGTTGCCTGTCTAGCCTTACCGCTAAACAAGTTATTTTCTCCAAAGAAGAGCGGAGCGGCTGCAAGTGCCATGTTAGCCCCGGCCATTAGTGCCTGTATTGCCATAGTTATCTGTTATAAAAAGGTTCTAGTATCGAAAGTTCTATATAATACAAATTTACAAATTCATTTCCATTAACAGGCTTTAGTTTTACCTGTGCCCATCCACCCTTCAGCACGTTACCATTATACAAACCACCAGTACTGGACGCATCTCTCTTAAATGCAACGTGCCACTTGTCGTCCTTTGCTATAAAGTCTGTGCTTTGGAGACTTGAAGACTGACCAAGATTTGTGGTAATGTCACCATTTGTATCTGGAGCCCATACCTTGTTTGCAAGCAGTGTCATGGTGTTGTACCTTTTCTTGATTGTCTCAGCGTCGTTGAAGACAAGCGTAACAGACGGCTTATACTGTGTACCGTAGTAGTTGCAATATGTTGTAGAGTCGTGTACATACAATTGTCCGTTCTTAAAGCTTATTACATTCCCTTCTGCTGACGTTATCCACTCCGGAGCGTAGTCGTAAAATGAAGTGTACGAGTTCCTGTACTCATTAAATCCAATGGTTACGTTTGACTGTCCACTGTAACCCTGAAACACTGCAACGTATTCTTCCTCATTAAAGTCGTAAACCCCAATAACCTTTGCTTTACCTGTCAAAGTTCCAGTTCTTTCTGTCGCATACTTTGTTGCCAGATTGGTTATATAGTACTGAGCCTTGTATATAGCAGAAATTGCAGTCATCCCGTCTGCGCTTAGTCTAACTTGGTATCCCCTTATCGGATCAACGAAATAGTCTGCGTTTGACGAAGACGTAAGACTTGTAGCCAATGTGCCTATACCATAATCCCCTTGGTAGTAGTTTATCTTGTTTATGATGTCGTTTGTCTGCGACAGGTTCCCAGATCCGTCAGCATTAAATAACATGTTTTGAAGCACTCCCACTACACCACATCCTCTCTTTTGAAACACCTTCATCTGTCCTCCCCTAACCTTCAGCCTGACAATGTCACCCCTTTGCCTGTCGTACTCGTCCATATTAGCCGGGTAAAACCTGTTGGTGTTGTTTATGTTAGTCCCAGGCTCCTTTGGAAGGCTGTACCTTACCAACGTTGGGTAGTATGCATTTACTGCATTTTCGTCGTATATAAGAGGCCTAGAGTTTGCGCTAATGTTAAGCTTAAACTTGTCGCTGAAACTGTCTTCTATGACGGTTATTTCTGCATTCTTTAACACGTCTACCTGAATACCAAACGCTCCCACAAGGAGTGAGTTGCTAGTAGTTGGAGAGCATTCTGTTATTAAAAACATTCTACAGCCTACAGGAACCTTAATCTTTGCATCAAAAGGAAATTCGTACTCTGTGTTTGTTGTGCTTATAGTTCCACGCTGAATTATTGTTTGTATAGTTGCACCACTGGCGCTTACAATCTTAGCATGTAATACCAAGTATTGATTCTTAGCCGTAATTGTGCTAGCCTTTAGCGTTCCCCTTACCCTAACAGTCATATCATTTACCGACTTATTACGAAATAAATATTCTGGAGTAGCAATGTTTGGAAAGTCTGTTGCAACTAAACTACATGAACTATACGGGAACACTTGAGACTTTATTTCATATGCAGTAGTGTCTATGGTATACGGGGTATTATCCGGTCTCCATACGTTTATAACAACCGTACTAAACCTGTCTCCATTATTATTGTTGTCGTTCTGCGTATATGGTCCAGCAGAGAACTGATAACTTGATCCAATTGGAACATTCCTATATCTAAAAAAATTGTCTCCGCTGTTTACATAAACTTGTGCAGGCTGAGGACTTGGAATTGTTCCCCTTCTCTGAGATTGTTCGCTTCCTATATGATATCTATTCGCCTGTGTTGGAAGTCCTATAGCAAACTGCTTTCCTATCTCATAATATGGCTGTGTGGCTCCTGCCGGTTGCTTAAGGTTGTATATCTGAATCTTATAGTTCTGAAAATCTTCTGCAAGAAGTATTGTAGGGATAACTACTCCAGTGTCCGTAGCCTTAAAAAATTGAAAGTCACTATCTATGTAAGACTGTGGATACTTAATCTTAATGTAAGTTCCCTCTGCTATGTACCCATTTATGTTAGGGTTCACATCAACGCCTACAATCTCAAAGTCTTTATCTACGCCAGAGTTAAAGTCAACCCTTGAACCAGTTGAACTTATTCTACCAAGAAATTTAATCCTGTCCCCTTCGCTGTAGTCATACGAAACGTATCCAGAAGTTGCTTCTATCTCTTCATTATACTGAATCATGTTACCTATTCCAAGATATACAATTCTTGAGGCGGTAGAAGATGTAGAATACGTTTCTGGATTATAGAATGACCTGTTTGTTACCCAAGAAAGATTTTTATTGTACGTAAGATTCTCTGTCCTCACTACATTGTAATAATACGCCCATTCTGGAGGAACTCCATTTATTGATATGCTTACATATGGGTAATTATTATCTGCATTAAACCTTGCAGTTGTAACCTTTAGACTGTCTGAGTTTACAACTCCATTTGTCCTTCCCTTATCATCGTAGTAAACAACTCCAAATCTATAACTTGAAGAACTTATTGCGGCAGACAGAACATTTGTCTTATACGTCGAAGAAAATGCAGCAGCGGCATTTGTTGTATTGACAACAGACGCCTGAAGCCAGTATGATATTGTAGCATCAGAGATAGTCAATTTATTACCAACAATACTTGTAGTAAGACCTATAGAAGTTGCACTTGATGCAAGCCCCGTAAGTATTGTGTTTATGTTGTCCGTAGCGCTCGTGTAGTTGATTAAGTTTGCTACACCTGCTGGACTCATGAGATACACATTAAATGTAGCTCCATTTGCACTTGTCACAGTTGTTGGAATGTTTGTCCCAGAATCATTTGTGCCAGCTCCTGTAAGTATAACTTCTATTGATGTAGAGTTTCCGTAAGATGCTACTCCTGCCTGTGTAGCAAGAAATAGCAGCCCATTTACATTCTGAAATCCATTAGTAGTATTTGTTGTGTACCCAAAGTCGGTAGATGTAATAGCGTTGTACCCTTCTGTAATACCACCATAGATAAGAGTTGTACCATTGAGCAACTCTTGAGCCTTCGCCTTCTGTGGGACGTAGTCTTGTAGAAGTATCTGTTCAGCCTTGTCTATTGGAGTGAGTACGCTGTTATTATAAAAAAGGTAGTTTGATACCTTATTGTTTTGGATACTAGAAGCAGCCTTGTCTATAGAAGTTATCAATCCATAGTCTGACACTACTCCATTGGAAGACCTTCTAACGGCAAGTTCTATCTTTCTAACGGTCTGGTCTCCTGTAGAGAAGTAAAGGTTTATCCTTGAGTTTTTCTTTGGGTCTGCAGAAACGTCTTGATTCTCAGAGAACAGCGGGAGCGGTATTTCGCTTCCTGTGCTCCATACAGACTTCTCACCATCGTCGTAAACAAATCTATATATAAACTGGAAAAGAGAATTCTTTAGGTTGTTATTTACCGTATTTAAGTCGTTTTCATATGTACACTTAATTGGCATCGCTGGTGGAGCCTTTGCAACATCAAGGTCAGTTCTTGTATATGAAGCATATACACCCTGAAGTCTTCGGTCAATGTTTAACTTAGAAGGCCTACCTAGTGAGTCTACCCAATATATTACATCCCCGTCAATGTCCAAAGCTATTTTATAAGAGTCGTTGTATATAATATTAATGGAAGTAATTGGATAGTTTACATCAAATCCTAGAACGTCTCCGCTACTATGTGTATTGCTTATGAATAATGTCTGTATCGTTCCGGCAATTGTATTGTATATGTATATACCACTGTTGCCGTTAGAGTTGTGGTTGAAGAAGAATATCCTTTGCTTCTGCTGATCATAAAATGCACCTATACAGGTGTTTGTTCCTGCAGGAAGCGTGTTAGACACGAGCCTATTCCCGTACGCACTCTGAATGCTAAAGTTTCCTGGGTTTCCCCTAAAAAAAATATTCTTAGCATCCTTATGGTGCTGACTAGGTATTGACTCATTCGGATCGTCAAGATTTAATACTCCAGAAAACTGCTTCCTTTCTATTTTCATCTTATGCTTTTGCTACAAGTTTTTGACCCATCCTGATAACTTCGTTGGCATCCCAAGGAGTTACAGGGTTTACTCTAAGTCTAGCCAACCTCTTCTGGTTGTAAAACTCTTTCCTTCTAATCTGCTTGTCACCCATAGTTACGCGTCTACCAGACGGCAACATCTCAATGTCCTTCCATGCAATGTACGAAAGTACGGCTTCTTTAACCTGTACTGGTATCTTGTAGTCTACATCATCTGCGGGAGACGAAAGGTATTCCATAACCACGTAGTCAAACGAAAAGTCATTGTCAAGATACATTATCCCAAGGTCTTCTGATATATCAAACTCTCCAGCTGCGTTTAGTTTAGATCCTGCACCGAATATGTTTACATACCTAGCGCCGTCAAAATAGTTCACGTACGCCATGTCTTGAAGCCTGAATGTGTCTTGTGCAGTGTTGTCTGTGTTGCTAGAGGTTCTATCAGTTGAGTCAATCTTGTAGGCGGTGAGTCCTGGGTTTCTTCTAAGCGTTGCCACCTCTCCGTCTGGGTTAAACACCCCAACCTTTGAAAAGCCAAAGTAGTCTGCAGGAAGGTTTACCGTCTTGTTTGGATTTACCATTAACTTCACAGTCTTTGGTGTCATGTGAACATCCATGCCAACCTCCTCAACTCCACGCACTCCTATAGTCCAAAGTCTTCTAAACTCTGCGGTCGTTAACTTTGCTTGGTCTATGTACTGATATATAATCTCAGCAAGGCCAGCCCATTGTGCGGTATCTTTTGCCATATTTATGCTTTATCTAGTCCGTCATTTGTTGTGTCCTCTGGCATTCCCTTCCTAACCTTCAGCTGGTTTAGTATCCAGTTGATCATGTCAGATATGTACTCTATTGGGACATTAAGTTCAGTTGTCATGTCACTATTCTCTGCGCTTACCATCCTAACAATGGCAAACTTCCCTACAAGGTTTTGATAGCTTTTAAACCAAAGCTTGTTTCCTTCTGCCCAATAAAATACTTTACTTGGCGGTATCTTTATTTGCTCAATGTACTCTATCTCTCTTGGCGATATTGGAGTTGGAGCCTTTGCCAAAACTCCGCTACTTACAGGAAACGTAACAGAAGAAATGCCATACCCTCTAGAAAGGCCTAGTGGCGGGTGTGGTAGTGTTGTTGAGTAGTATCCAGTGTCGTTATCCTTTGTTATCGCAAGGTTCTTAAATGTTGCATAGAACGCATCGCTTACAGTCTCAACTCCATCCAGCTTTATAGCGTCTGTATAGTTAACCTTTGCTACGTAAGCTATCGCTTGGTTTACATATAGGTTAACCTCGTTCTCTGTGAGGTTTGCGTCATCGCTAGGGATTCCTCCGTAGTATAACCTTCTTACCTGCTCTATGAGCGCCTTTCTTGTCATAGACCATCATTTTTTATAAGTTGAGAGGCTCTCATCAAGTCTCCGTCCTTTAGATTAATACCTATAATACCAATCGCCCTGTATATGATCTCGTATGTATCTGTGTCGCCCCACTCCAAGCTAGCATTTGATGCAGGCACACTAAGAACCGGGTCGTATACCAATCCCCCAGTGTATGCCCACTTCAATGTCTGTGGAGTCCTTATGTAAGTGATCTTTACCGTTGACAATGATGATGGGTAGAACTTATACGTAGACCCAAGCTCATAGTATATAGGCTCAGTAACGGTTGGGGGATCTATTGCATTCCCTATGTAAGACGCAATCCTGTCCTCAGGAACAAACCTAGCAGCATAATCGTCGTCAGTTGTCCTAATCGCAACGCTCTTATACAAGTCAGAAGGCTTTGTCGCCAGCTGAGACGTTATGGTTAGCGTAGACTCTGTAAGGAACGTAGACAATGTATCGGCAACTATTGCAGACGTAGACATCCCAACAGGATTCTTTGGGTTCCTGTTTGGACTCCCTGTGTCATCCGTAAGGAATGCCAAGTACTGATTTTGCGCCATGTTGATGACCATGTTAAAGTCGTCTGGCGACAGGTATGTACCCTGGTACTTGTCTACCAAGTAAGATACTAGCTTGTATACCTCATTAATATTCATAATGCAAATATAAAACAAAATCTCCCAGTAGAGACCTACCGGGAGAAACCAATCAAACCATAAGAAACAGAAGCTATATTAGTCAGCCATTGTCTTCAGCTGCGCATAGAAATCTTTACCTTTTTCTGTCAGACAGAACTCAGAAAGGAACTTGATTGCGTTTACATTGTCCGGGATCTGGACGATAAACTTCTTGCTGTCTCCCCATATCGCCTGCCCCTTGCTTGAGTCTAGGTCGATAAGGCTAACATTCACACCCTTCCTGATTATATACTCTACCTTTACCAACGGGTTGTTGTAGGACTTAATAAACGCGTCTGGATTGTTATCCGCGAAGTCAAGGTAGTCTACCCTGATCGCCTTGTCTCCCCTGTCCTCACCGTACTGGTTCTTGAACCTTACTCCAAGGAACTGAGCGTGTGGTATCATGTTCTCTATTGGGGCACTCATTGCCAGCTTCATTGCATCCATCCTAGTCTCTGCCTTGCTTATTGCTTGATTCTCCTGAGCTTCAAAGTCGAGAAGTCTGTAAACGTGCCTTGTACCAGCAATCGTGTTCTTGTTACCCTCGTTCATGTTGCTGATCATCAGAAACTTAACAAGAGATGTCCTGTTTGACGGAACAACAAGCGTGCCGTTAATGAACTTAATGTCAGGCCTTTGTCTCTTCTTGAAGTCTGACAGGTGTTCCTGCTCGTCTTCAAATATAGTCCCAACTCCTTCTAGATACCTAATGTTTCTCTCCATCCCAGTCTCCTGGTCAAAGATAACGTCAGTATTCTTTACCATGTACGTTTCTGGATACGGCGGTCTTGGTATGTTTGATGTTGTGGTATAAAACTTATCTATAAGCTGGAATATGTACTCCTTTGGCTCTTTTTTCTTTTTGGGGGTGTCGATCTTTATGTCTAACACCTCATTAATTTCTTCAGGACCTGACGGCATGTCAACAAGGTTGCCATTTTCATCAAGTGTTTTACGTGTAGCTTTTGCCATGTTTCTTTGTTTTTGGTTTACACAAATATAGTAAAAAAAGAAAGCCCCTCACTAGGAGGGGCCTCTTTTATTCATATCAGACACTACTAGGCGTAGGTAACCTTCATGAATTGGTTAGCTGCGAACAGCTGAATACCGCAGTAAGACATGTGGTGAACGTTCAGTTCCATCTTGTCGTTGGTTGGAACCTTAGCGAGAGCACCAGTCTCCCAAACCTTGATTTCTTTTCCAGGCTCAACCTCGTTGTACACAAGACGGAGTGAAGGAACTTTGTCACCAGTTTGAGCGTCACGACCGTCCTTAACAGGAATCAAAAGACCTGTACGAGCGTAGTAACCTGCAGTACCGATAGTCTGTCCGTAAACAGCTTCAGCATTGAAAGGAAGGTACTTCTTCAAGTGGAAGGTAGTTCCGTCGATTTTGATAGAATCAAAGCCGTACTTAACCGCAACCTCAGAAGAACCACCAACAGAAGCCCACTGGATAGCGCCGTTCTGATACTTTGCGAACAAGGCATCATCAACAGCACTTCTCAGGTAGCTATCCATCAAGAAATGATACTCTTGAGCACCACCGTTGAAGTCAGCAAGACGAGCAAGGTTGTGGAAGTCATCTACATCAAATGTAGTTCCCCATGTGGTAACCTGGCCACCTGCCTCAACTTGAGGGATCAAACCAACGGTTCCAGTTGCACCCTGAGGCTTACCGAACATCAACTTGAATTCCTTGTTGTTCATGTACCTACGTACGGTCTCATCGAGTCCTTTGTAGGTGTAGTAAGGCTGACCGTTAACCTCGAACCAAAGTTCTTCGATCTTTGCACGATCACTGATGGTGAAATCTTCACGGATCTCAGTGGTGTAGAATGTTTTCTCTTCGATAAGACCAGTCAAGGTATCAAACTTAGTTGAAGACTCACCAGCCTCAGAGATTCCACGGAACAACAGGAAGTCAGCCGCAAGAAGTGTTGCGTTGATCAACTCAGCTGAATCGAAAGGAGTCATCACGAAGATGTTTGGATAAGTGCTAACACTTGTAACCTTGTACTGCTTGCCATTCTTTGCATTCTCAATAACCTCACCAGCACGGATAGGGCTCCTTGAGTTAAGAATAGAGGCTGGGTCAATAGTTACGGTAGCAGAAGCACCTGCAGAAGCACCGCCTGTGAAAGACAATACCTTTACGTTGTCGTGCAACTTACCACGAGACTCGAAGTGACCGAACTTCTTGGAAGGAACGGTTGCCTTCATACCCAAAGCTTCAAGCAATTGGGCATAGTTTTGAGATCCGTACTTCTCAATGAACTGAGAATAATACTGAGGCTTAAGGATAGACATGTCAGAGACAAACTGTCTATTTACGCCTGCGCCATTTTGGGATACGCCACCCGGTTGTAAAACTGGCATAGTTTTTTATTTTAGTTTTTTAATAATTAGAGCCTAAACATTGTGCTCACCATCTGGTCATAGTCACTGCTATTCGCTGATGTAGAAGGCCTTGGTTGGTTGCTGTAGTCGATGTTCTTCATACCCTTCAGGAGGTCTGACTTCGCCTTAGACACAGCCTGTGTCACCATCGAGTTCACGATCTTGTCCCTGTTCTGTAGGAAGTAAACATCTTCCGCCAATTGCTTGGTGTCGTAACTTCCGTCCTTGAAGTAACGATTACCGTAGAACGACTCCAGGTCGAAGCTTTGCAGCACTCCCTGCAGGGCAGTCTTGTCTTCCTGTGTAAGGTTGTACTTCCCGTCAAACTGGACATCCTCGTCCTTGTAATTGACAGAAAAACCATCGAAAGCCTTAAGACCAGTCTCGATGCTTTGTTCAAACACCTTCCTAGCCTCTTGGTACTGACCCTGTTGTTGTTCCTGTTGCTTTGCCAGATACTGACTGATAGCATCCTCCGAAATCGGCTGGCTACTAGCTTGTTGCATCTGACTAAGAATATCTGGAAAGTCAATGTCCTTTTTCATTTCTTGGAGGCTAGTCTTCGCTTCACGAACCATCTTCTTCATTTCCCTCTGGATAGACTTCTGCTGCTTCTCCAATTGCTTCCTCTTGCTAACAATCTCTTCCTCAGTCAACATGTCCTCGTCTATGTCCATGTCAACCTTGTACTTCGAGTTAAACTCTTCCTCAATCTCTTCCGGGGTCAGGTCTGGGTACTCGTAAGCCATTTGAAGCTTAAGGATATCAGACTCATCCATTGAGTCAAGACTTGAAAGAACTTTTTGCTCGTACAACATGTCTGCCAATTCAGACACGTCCTTATTAACAAGCTTTTCGTAAATATTCTTTGAGAAGTCGTCCTTCCACTCGAAAGGAGTCGGCTCAAATGTTTGAACACTGTCAGTCTTTACGGGCTCTGACACTGTCTGAACTGGTTCTGACTGAACTGGTTCACTTACTGCTTCTGTTGTTACTGTACTCTCCTGCACAGGTTCTGGGGAGACTTGCGTCTGCCCCTCTTGTGCGTAAGATGATACATCAAACGGATTGTTTGTTTCTGACATGATTGATTGTTTTTACAAAGATAATATTATTCTGGTTGTTGCTGCTGTTCTGCCGCCATTTGTTCCTCTTCCATCGCCTGCTGCTCCATTTGTTGCTGCTGCATCATAGCCTGCTGCTCCATTTCTGCCTGCTTCTTTTGGAAGAATGACATGACCACGTCTTGGATCTCAGGGCTCAAAGGCTTGCTCAACTCGAAAGACTTAAGCAACGCCATCTGTACAAATTCCTGCTCAGAAAGCTCTTGCTTCATCTTCAGTTCCGTTTGAACAATTGCCAACTTAGACTGCCCGCTCATCTGTTCCAGCTGCATGTCTGCCTGGGCCTTGGCCTGTATAGACTGCTGCTGAGACTGTGCATTCATCTGAGAGTTCATCTGAGCCTTCTCCATCTCCTGCTTCTCCTTCCTCTTCTTAGCCTTGGCAAGGTACATCTCCGCAAGCTTTGTGTTCTTGATGCTCCTTACACGGAACGCGTCCTCGAAGTCAATCATACCTGCAGAAAGAGAAGTCTGAATCATTGCCTCAACAAACTGCCTCTCCCTGTCGTCAGGAAGGATATCGATCTTGACGTCAAATACACGGCCTTCTATCTCTTCTGGGTTAAGATACTCCCTGTACTGCTGACCACCGTACAAGACTGAGTCGTACAGAAGTATCGCAGTCTTCAGGGCGGTTTGCTGGTAGACAGACAGAAATGCATCATAGATAAAATCAGTCGCGTTATTAGACGCTGCTATCTGAGCCTGCTGTACACCTAACCCAATCTTTGGATTAACGGTAGCGCCTTCCCTGTACTCGTTTACACCGATCTCGTCCCTGAGTCTTTCAAGGTAGTGGTTGTAAACTGTGATTAGTTCCTGTATCTGTCCAATGCTAGAACTATTAGGCGCCTCCATGATGGGTACTCCATTCTGGTTGTCTCCATCCTCTGTCCTTCTCCTGTAGTATATGTTACCGGTCTGGTCGTATATCTTCTGGAGTTCAAGTGGTGTGACATTCTTTCCCTGCCCAAGACTAATGTCTGACAGAGAGTCAATGTCTATAATAAGACCAGAAGGTCTAAGCTTCGCAATAAGTTGCTGAATCTTAAGGTGAGCAAGAGTCATTTGCCTGATAGACGTCTCCATCCTCTCAGGGATGGCCATGTTGATCAGGTCAAGGTTCTCGTACATGTACAGGCTGTAGCTAAAGTGAACGTCTGCAATCTCCTTCGCAACGGAAGGCTTGATCATGTTCTTTGCGACGCCCCACTCAAGCATAATTTCTGTTCCCATGACAAAAACGCCGCGGTAGATTACGTACATGTCCTTCTTGATAATCTCCTTGTTGTCTCCAAGTCTTTGCGGTTCCTTCTCCTTCCTCTCAACAATCATGTTACCGAACTTGTTAATCTTTGACTGGTAGATCATGGTGTCAATGCTCTTGATCTCGAAGTCAATGACGTCAACTGTCCAGTCATCATATGGCCTATCAACGGCAAACCTGTACCTCTCGTCCCACTTAACACTCCTGTTGAACTGCTTTGCCTGCTGAGATATTTTGTACAGCTTCTCCTCGTCAATGTTAGGGTAGTTGTTCCTGATGTCTATGATCTTCATGGATACAACCTCTCCTACGAAAGATACGTCCCTAAAGTCGTCATACTCAGAGAATGAGTATATAAGGTTCTCAGGTATTACCCTCCTGATGTTTATCTTCCCATTAGGTGCAGTAGACACCTTTGTTGCTGCGACGCCAGTCTCAATCAAGTCCTCAAGAACCTTTCTCTTCAGTACGTCCCATCCATTTGAGTAGTTTACATAGTCGATGCCCTTCTCGAAAAGAATCTCCTCAGGCAGTTGATACTCTAGCCCAAAAAACAATTCAAGCTCTTCAAAGTCTTCAGGTGTAAACTTGCCCTCAGCCATTAGTTTTACGCCAGACTGCTCCTCTATCTGACGAACCTGGTCGCCAAACTCCATCCTAAACTCTGCCTCGTCCTTGTCATACTTCTTCCTTTTTGTAGATATAGGATCAACAGCAGTAGCCTTCGCGACCTCTTGCCTTTTCATGAAACCGCCAAGGATTACCTGAATAAACTTAGGCGCAATTGCCGGAGCCTTCATGTCAAGGTTTACAAATGCCTCCTTCCCGTCTACGTTCATAAGGTCTAGGAACTCAGACATGGGCTGCCTTCCCCTTGAGAACATTCTGTTCTTTTCAAACTTCTTGTTCCTCTTGTTGAAGTACCCGCTATTGAAAGCCTTCTCAATAAACCTTGACACCTTAAGGCCTTCCGCATCTTCCTTCTTCAACTTGGAGTTAGAAAGATGAAAGTTTAGTATGTTCTTATTTTCCATAATTATAGCAAAAGTACAAAAACTTCATATCCTACACGCTTATCTTAAACGTCTTGATGGGTATAACAGACCGTGACACCTCTTTCTTGATGCTTTCTACTCCTATTCCGGACAGTAGGCTGATCATAAACGCTACGGTTCTGTCGTAGGGGGTACGGTTCTCGTGGTCGTACTGCAGCAATTCATCCAACAAGTCTGGAAAGACAATCTTCTCGCAGTGGTTCTCTATGTAGGCGATGCATGTGTCTAGCTGTCTAGACATGGCAAACGCATCCCCAGAGGTTACCCCATACTTCTGAACTGTCCTTCTGCGGTTTCTGTCTATAGCAGACTCCGGAGTCCTCATAAGGTACTGCTTGAATCCCTTGTTCATGAAGTAGTCTACGAAGTCGTCGCCTACGTCATTCTCGTAACATGCCTTGTATCCCCACAGCACTGCTCCTTTTAACATCTCGTCGTGGAACATTGACTTCAGCCTAGGCCTGTCTATGTACTCCGCTATCGGAAGACACGTGTTGCTTGGATCGCTTGGGTCTAGCCTCTCGAAAACGTAGCAAACCCCCATAGAGCCCTTCCCTGATATTACGGAAGACTTGAACGGGTCAATCCCGGAAACAAACTTGTGCGCGTTACCAGGACTCCTGTTCCCGTCTGTCTCGCTTGACTTGTTCTGCTCCTCCTTTGGTGGTATCTTGTAAACAAGCCACGGACCATCCGGATCATCTGCCCAGTCTACAGCCTTTTCTGTTTTCCAGAATAGCCGTATCCTTCTTAGTGCCACCTTCTCTTCCTTTAAGAAATCTATCTGGTTGTATATCTTCTCTGCATTGAAGTAGCACTTCTTCTGGTCAATCATGAACGCCTCGTTCTCGTCAAACGGGTTCATCCTGATCTCCTCAGAAAGTGCCTTCTTGTCCTTTATTATCTTTCTCTGAGACACTAAGTAGTCCTTTGCTCCAGACTCTATCTTCATCCCATACCTGTCAAGTATGTACTTCTTTTGATTTTCTGTTGGATTGTCTATAATAGACATTCCGTACTCGTCAATGAATCCCTCGTACCCATCATACGCCGGGCAGAAGTACCCATACAGCCCAGTAGCTGTGTACGGCTCCTCCATGTGCATGCTTCCATCGAACAATGCTTTGTACGGCTCACCTCCACTCTTTGCATCGTTTGCGGTTGATGGTATCAGGCAGAACCCAACCTTGATAGCTCCCCTCATCATAGTCTTCTTTACGATCGGCCAGTACTGGTTTACCGGGACGTCTTTGGGCCACTTACCGGCCTCATCCATCAGAAGCGCTGTTGTACGTCCGGAGTCGTATGAGTTAAGCGCTGTGTTCTTGAAGTTGATCTTAGACTCAAGTCCAATGTCATCATCAAATATTTGGCCCTTCTCTCTAGTCTTAGACTTTCTCTTATCTTTCTTCTTTTTAAATACCAGTTCAGTCTTGGTCTCATCGTCCTCAGCCCTAGGCTTGAAGAACACTGGAAGGTTCCTGTATCCATTCATCACCATGTACACGAATGCATCTGACGCATCCTTTCCTGTCTTTGATATGATTCCGCAGAATGACTTCTTTTGAGTTATTGACTTCCACACTAGGTATGCAGTTGCCTGAGACGTTGCACCCTCACGACGTTTCTTTATTCGTATTATTCCAAAGCACTGCGGTAGTTTCTCGCAGTATTCTTGGTAGTAGAAGTATCTCCTGTCCACGTCCCTGTAGTCTGGAAAGTTTCCATCCTCTAGCGTCCAGTAGTTTAGGTAGAAGTAGTGCAGTCCTGTTATATATGTAGGCTTCGGATCCTCACCGTTCATGAACCAGTACCCGTCGTATATCCTCTCAAATTCTTTTGTTATAAAGTCAACCTGTTCGTCGCTGTACACAGGAGACCCGTCGTCGTCAAACTCAAGGTCGTTGAACATGTCTGGTATCTCTATACGCCTAAACTTCTGCACTCCATTCTTTACGGAATGTATCTTAGACTTCGCAGGAAGCTCTGGAGTCTTATATGTTATGCCGTATACTTGGTGCTCTTGTACCATAATTATATGTTATTCCGTATCAGACCTAAGTGACTTGTTTGTAAACTTAGCAACCCTGTTGTACAGGTCTACACCAGTCCCTGTTAATGAGAATATCTTCCTAGCCTCTCCAGTCTTCTTTGCGACAAAGTCTACCAAGCCACGCTTCATTAACTTATTTACCATCCTGTAGAATGACACGTCAATGTCTCCAACCGTGTTGTTGAAGTCCTTCCTGTCAAAGAAGTCATACCTGCCTGCCCAAAGTATGAAAGAGTACTCCCTCATGTCAAGCTTGTATATCTCCATTACGGCGCTGGTCTTAAACAGAAATGCGGCCAGGTGCTTCACCTTGTAGTGGTTAACCACAATACGCCTCATTGCGTGGTTGTACCCCTCCTTCCTCCAAACCCTAGAAGACCTCATGTTCTTTGCCTTTATCCTCTGAATGTGGAGGTTCTTCCCGTACACCAGCTGCTCCTTCTTGAACAACTTGTACTTTAGCTTGTTATACCTAGTCCTCCAGTCCGCACGTATCTTTGACTTCTTTTCCGTCTGCTTCTTAGACTGATGCTTTAGTTGATCAACCTGGTTACGAAGCCTTGATATCTCTTTCAGCAAGTCTTCTACAGGCGTGTTCTTGGTCATGTATGTCATCGTACCAGTTCTTCGATTAGTGGCTTCCTTCTAGCCTTGTCCCTCTCCTCGTCCCCAGACAGTAGGTTATCCATGCGAAGCTTTTTCATAACCTCGTTGATCTCCCCAACGCTGTTGAACAGCTTCATTACGCGCTCCCACGATCCATCGTTCCTGTCTGACAGGTCTAGGCTTGTGAGGTCTTTGTTGTTTAGCAATCCTGTTATTTCATTAAGCTTCCTGTTGAGTGCATAGTATGCACCAACGATACCGTCTGCCTCGTACAGCTTAATCTTGTCCTCTAGTTTTATGCTTTTCCCAGACAATCTGAATATTTTAATCTGATTATTTTAGTCATCTTCCCGCCTATGTTGTGTGTAATCTCGTAGTCCGACTTCTTGTACACCACGGCCAGGTCTCCAACCTCAAAGTCTTCTATAGACTCAGGCTTTGACACTACCTTCATGAGAGAGTCTTGCTTCTTCTTCTCAGTCAGGATAATACCGCCGGGCGATACCATGTCCTCGTCGTAGACGCGCTCTACCATCATGTACCCGTCTATGCACACTATGCCATCGTCATTGAAGCCGAAGTATACAAAGTCAGCCTCGATAGCGTGAATGAATGTTGTAGTGTCGATGTAGATGTCCAACTGGTTGGACTCATCAATAGCGTTGTGGTGAATGAGTACATCTGTTCCGGCTTTTAGGTTCTTGAAGTCTGTTAGTAGTACGGCCTGTGTATGTCCAGATATCTTGCCGTCCCACGAGTAGCTTGTGTCTATAAAAAGTTCTACCTCAGTTCCGTCGTCTTTTGTTACGATGTGAGAGTTCTTAGAACCCCTTTTTATGGCAACTATTGCCCTTGCCCCAACAGGCTTGATTGTGTTGTATAGGTGCTGCATCTGGTTTGATTTGCAGCAAAGTTACGCAAATCTTTCTCCCTTGCCAGATTTTTTACCGGAACGGTACACCTGAGATCCCTTACCCCAAAGGAAGTGGTACGCCCACCACCCAGCAGAAAGCTTAGACGAGTTGGCCTCCTTTGCATGCCTCTTCTTGTACTGGGCACGTGCCTCAGGAGAGTAGTTGGACGAGTACCCCTTCGCACCAAACCTGACCATGCGCACCTTGTCGC
>Ga0247723_1000376_pt1 | contig 30917 bp, 49 predicted proteins | sample MSEWelMarce5H_FC_FD_189079 | JGI IMG/M metagenome (GOLD analysis project Ga0247723, IMG submission 189079) | Subsurface sediment microbial communities from gas well in West Virginia, United States - MSEEL Well Study Marcellus 5H_FC | ecosystem: Environmental > Terrestrial > Deep subsurface >... | reverse complement strand
CCGGACCAATAAGCCTTCAACAAATTTTAAGTTTTTTCTCAAATCCCATTTTTTCGCTTATAACTTGCAAATAAAACGATGGAGGAATCTGAAATTTTAAATCCCTTCGGATACGGAAAAGCCAGCCGCGTAATTGACGAGAACCGCAAGCCAGCAGATTGGTGGCATGAGTATTTTGATTTCAACGAAGTATTTGCTGAAAACGAATTTTACATTTTGTTCTCCGACGGATTGCTGGTTAAAAAAGGTCGGTCTAAGTTCCGGACTAGCCAGTACATTAAAGGCGAAAAGTTTACCTCATTCCTTCAAGTTTATGAAAAAGTTTAAAAGCTGGTTTATTGTGGTTGGCTTGGCCATCCTGTTTGCTTTACTTATTATCTGGTGGCAAGAATTTTTACAAATCAATGGAATTTAACATTCAAGTTTCCAATATCTTAATTGAAATTAAGGAACTGCTAATTAGCAAAAACAAAAAATACGGCAACTCGGCGCTGGAGCCGCTTGGTGTATTTAGCAAGTTGTCCGCTGAGGAAGGCTTATTGGTCCGGATTGACGACAAGCTAAAGCGAATTAAAAATGGCTCGCTTGACCGGGACGACGAGGACGTAATTAATGACCTGATTGGCTATCTTGTTTTATTAAAGATTCATGCAATCGATGCCAGTAAATACGACGAACTGGACGGCTCCCATAAATGGCGAGAAATCAAGGAAAAGCAGGAGTTAATTAAATTGATGCAAGAGGAAATAAGAGAAGGCCTGTATTAACTTTTGCTATGTTTTTGTAAAATATCTTTAACCTTATCGGAAAAAATCCGAGTAGTATGTGGATTTGTTACAAAAAAATATAAAAAGGTAACAAACAAACCTAAAGGTTTACAAATAAGGAAATTGTGTTAACTTTTAAAATAACTTTTTACTTATTCCTATTTGATGCACTTTCTGGAAAGGCTGGTATTGGTATTCAAACAAGTACTTGTTGTCCAGATAGGCAACTTTAGCACCAAGTTCCATTTTGGAACTAACCAATCCACCAAGGTATATTCCCTTTGGCTTTTGGATAATTGTCTTGGTTTCTGTGTTGGTTATCGTATTATTTACCACTGGTAAATTAAACTCGTTCGTGGCGGTCATTTTAAGCACTTCTCCAAGGACTTCGCCGCTTATGCTAGTACTTCCATGCTCAAAAGGAAAAGACGCGTTAAACTGGCTAATTTGTGGCTTAAAATCGATTAGTATTGTATCCCTTAAAACTTGCGTTTTTATCTTGTTTTTAGAAATGTAAACCGTGTCAACAACTCGAGAGTAAATTGTGTCAGTTTTTACCCTCGTAGTAAATTTATAGACCTGCTCCGTTTCTGGTCTAGGAAACAGAACAAATGTTAAAACAACGCCTATCAAAAAAGAAATTGTGGCAATTCTAATCCTTTCGTCGTCCAGTAACTGTCTCATTTTTGTCTTTAAATTGAACGTAACAAACTACAATGCGCTGGTCTTGACGCGGAAATTCTCGCTCCATTACTGGGTCAGTAACGCATCTAGCAACAAAATCATTTTGGCTTTCTCCGGGATTTGGTTTAGGTAACGGCATTATTTTTCTAAATCTATGTTTTCGTCATTTAATAACCTGCGCAGGTGGTCTCTTGTTTCCTTAAACGCGTCATATTGTCCGTCGCTTAATTCCTCATATTTCATTTTTGCCCGGAGCCACTGGTCAACGTCCCATAAAATACTTTTTAACTGCGCGCCTTGTAATGCGTTCAAATACTCGTGGTTTTCCTCCGGTAGGTTGAATGTTAAAGTTGCTTTCATTTTGTCCATCTCGCTTTTGTACCCCGGTTGTCGTAATGCACCCAAGTTCTGTAAATACCTAATCCGCCTTCTTGCATTTTGCCTTCTTTAATTAGCAACTCGATTGCCTTGGCAACTTGCTCTGGCTTTAATCCTTTAACTTGAATATCCGCCGCCATACCCAGAACGTGAAAAGACTTTAACGCGCCGCCAATCTTTGCGTTATGCTCTTTAGACCGGTAGCCGCTGGTAATATGAATCGGCGTTTTTAAATGCGTTCGCAAGACCTCCAAATTTTTAGCTAATTCGGTTAGATTGCGCAATACCTCGGCGTTTGGGTCTTTGCCGTCGGCGCTTGCAAATTCTTTTAAATCAAAGTTGGTTGAAAGTTTCATAAAGGAAATTTATAGCTGTCAATTAATAAATCATAATTCTGCCTGCCGTCTGTCCGGTCTCTGGTACCATTGAGCAAAAGGATTCGACCGCCTACTGGCTTAACAGGCGCGCCTCGTTCAACGTGCCACCCAAAAGCGCCGTCTTGGTATTCCTCTTTATAGCTGCCGGTAATGGCAAGGTGAATCGGCTTGTGCAGGTATTCATAAATGCGTTTTCCTGTGTTATATTCCATCGTTTCCCGGACGTCGTTACGGCTTGCGTTCTCGTGAATATGTCCCATAACAAAAACGTCCATATTCTCGTACATTTCCAGCGCTCTGGTCAAGTTAATGGCGCCCTTGGTAACTATTCCACCTCCTCCGGAGCCATGAAAATACTTTAAATTTTTGCTTAAAATAGTACTTTCATAATAGGAATACCTCAATACCAACCAGCCTCCGTAACCGCCTGTCTGCACGTTTGTTTTATTCGTGTAGTTCAACAAATCAACAAATCGTTGCAATGGGTCGGTCTCCAAGTTTTTGATAATAGCCGTCTCGTGGTTGCCGTAGCCGATAACAGTTAGCAAATGCGCATAAGGACTCCAGTATTCAACCGCGTCCTCAATTACTGCGTCAATGTAATTAGCCTTATTATGCTCTGGCAAAATATCCTTTTTGTTTCGCCGTGGGTCGTATTTTCCTTGCATCAAACAGAAAAAATCGCCGTTAATAAAAATCGGTATTTGATTCTCTTTGCAGTACTCCAAATGCGCCTTTAACATTTTTCGGTCGCATTTAGGATTATCCCAGTGAACGTCGCTAAGTAAGGCTAATTTATTTTCGTCCTTTGTTAAGGCGATTGTATGCACGTTTCGTGCTATTTTAGTTACTTCCATTATAGGAGTAGGCTGGTGACGATTGTTTTTAGCAGGTCAAAAAACGAACCTACGCTATGCTCTGGCAGAAAGAAGGCAGCGATTCCGCCGACCACAATTAAAAAAGCCGCCCAGATACCCAAGCGGATTCGATTAGATTTAACGTCCTTGTCCACGATATTTCTTTGGCTTTTGCTGGAACTTAGAAAAGGCTTTTTTTGCGGCCCCATTTCTACGCTTGCCAAACGAAGTTGGCTTTAAATTTGTAGCACCTTTTTTCATTTTTTAATCTTATCCCAAATTTTTTTTAAATCCGGTAGAAAATGCTCGCTTTTTTTAATCTGTTCCCACAATTTGATAACAAGACCGCAAAAGGTCATGATAAGAATTAAGAATTTTAAAGCCTCGTTCATGTCTAGGATGCTTGCAAGCGTTCCGATAATGCCAAGGCCAAGTACTTGCTCAAATGGTGGAATATGGTTCATTTCATTAATTGCATTTCGTTTATCAAAATACCGCAATTTTAGGCAATAAAAAAAAGGCTAAATTTTAGCCTTTAATTTGATTTTAGTCTGGTAGTTGACCATTACCATTACTTTTCGCTCAAAGCCTCGTAAAGCGGTGCTAAAATAAGCACAGTAAAGCCTTTAGCCTTGACCTTCTCCTTGATTAGGTCAGCATCGCTTTTGGTCATCTCAATCTCGCCTTCGGAGTAGTAGATTTTTTTGGCCAACTCATAAACTCGAATTGGGTCATCTTTGTCCTCAGCGGTGAATAGAGCGTTTCCAACTAGCTTGCTAAGAAGCATTTGTTCACCTCTCTCGTTTGGGATTTCGTTGCCTTCGATGTCTGTAACGGCAACTGCTAAGTTTACTTTCATATAAGTGTTAAGTTTAATTGCTGTGCAATATAAGTATAGGCATAGTTATTATCGCCATCCCAGTCTAAATAATCTTGTCCTGACATACTTACATTTCCATCTGCAAGCGATTGGCCGATTGTATCGGGCTGCTCACCGCTAGAGCAAAGCTGGTAATAAAATGTACAAGACGACTCAAGGTTGTCGTTGATAATGTAGGCATTTAGTAAATTAGCCTCTTGGCTTTGGCCGTTTTTCCAGATTGTAATCGCTTCGATTGTTTTCATATATTATTTTTTGTTAAAGTTATTTATACAGGAGCTGGATATGTTGCATCTGCAATTATAATCCAATTAGAGCCATTTGATTGAATCATTAATGAACTATAATCATAATAATACTGTAAACTAACAGTTGTTAATCCATCAATTGTTTGAGAGCCATTACCATCTAAAGTAACATATCTTTGACCAAGATTTCCTGTATTATATTGATATATAACATAAATACGACCTGCGCAAGTAGTTGCATCTGGTAAGTTAGCGGTCCTATTGCTTGCGCAATCAAAACCAACGGTGTAGTCCGATGCGTCTAAAGTGTAGTTTGCAGACTTTGTAACATGAGGTAATGCCAGAGAGCCTGAAACTTGCAATCTTGAATTGGGGCTGAGTTGATTAATCCCAACATTGCCGCCTGAAGTAACTACTAATCTACTAGTATTAGCCGCAACGCTAAAAATTTCAAACGCAGAACCAATTAAAATTGAAGCTCCTATTCTATAATCCGAATTTGAATCATGTGCAGATTTAAATCTAATTGTAGATTGATGTGAACCTAATTGATTTACAAAAATACCCTCGTTTCCTCCAGCACTTGCTGGTACGACCTCTAATTTGCCACTTGGATTGGCTTGGTTAATCCCTACGTTGCCGTTTGGAAAACTTACAGTTGTAATTGAAATTCCGCTTCTTGAAATAACTAAAGCGTTTTGTCCATCTGTAATTGCATCGTTTGCAGCTCTAATTCTAAATTGACCAGTTGATGTAAGATTCTGAACAAACCAATTTTTTGCATCTGTTGGGTTTCCTGATTGGAATAATTGAAAAGCATTTTGGTCTAAAGAACGAACAGTACTGCTAAACGTAGCTTCTCCACTAACCTGCAACCTTGCTCCGTTGTCGGATGATGGATTCGCAACTCCAACTAAAAGGTTACCTAATTGGCTTAAAATCATTTGTGGACTACCTAAAGCATTATTAGCAACTGCAAATTCTAAATATGCACTATTATTGCTACTTCCCCTAACTCCAGAAATATAAGAAACTCTTTTACTTCCTGCATTTGTGGAATTACTATTTGTAAATGAAATTCTACCTAAAGCTTCATTTGCATCTGTTCTAGTGCCTACTAAAGATAAAACTGCTCGGCCATTTGTTGATTGCAATATAGCCATTCCGCTTTCTCCGTCTATAAAGTCGGATGGAGTAATTGTATTAATTCCTACATTTCCAGCAGTAGTAATAGTAAACCTATCTAAAGCAGCAGTATTATCCCCAATAGTAAAATCAGGTTTTATATTTATATCCCATTGCCTAGCAGATGCTCCTGTCCTTTCTAAACGCAATAAACCTTCGTCACCAGCAGATATTTGTAATTTTTTTAATGGAAGTATATTTCCAATTCCTAGCCTATCATTTGTAGCATCCCAAAATAAATTTGATTCGCTTGTAATTGATGTAGTTCCGTTAAAGTAGGCAACTTGACCACTTGCACCTGTCCCTGTAATTGGGTTGGTTAAAGCTGCTTGCGCTCCTATTTCAGCAAGTGACCAAGCTACGTTTGCGCTACCATTAACAGATTTAGCTGTGTTTCCTATCGTTATTGTTCTTGCAGTAGTCCAAGTATTTGCAGTAGATGCGTTACCTGTAATGTTTATTCCCCAAGTACCTGTGGCGTTAGTACCGTCAGTAAATGCAATGTCTTTAAAAGATGAGTATGCAGTACTTGAGCCAAAAGATTGCTGATAAATACGCATTCCAATGGCACTTTTTAAAAACATTACAAGATTATCATTGCCTCCGCTGCTATCAGTGTAGGAACGTAAATGCAAATAGTCAGCATAAGGTGAACTATTATCATTTGCCCAAGAAGTAAATCCAAATTTTAATTGGCCAGCAAAGTCCTCGTCTGGAGCTATTGTTCTGTTATCTCTAGCGGTTAATGAACCTGATGCCCCACTTATTGTTCCTGAGCTTGTTATATACCCTGCTCCGTTGGTAATCTGATTGTTATTCGTTGGGATTGTTATTACCCCTGTGCTAGTATTGTACGCTCCGCTACCTGCGGCAAAGGACAACGCAGCACGGGACCTTGCGTCTGTGTAATAAAGGTTAGTTAATTCTGGAACCGCTGCCGTGTTAAGCGTCTGAAACGTCTTATCGCCTCTAAAGTATTGAGCAGTTGTGCCAGCGGTTATTGCGTTTTCCTTTGCGTTAAACATACTCCAATCCGCACTACTCAAAGCACCTCGATTCGTAGCACTAGCAGTAGGCAGGTTAAACGTATGCGTAGATACCGCACTTGCAATGTTAAAGTCCGTTCCTGTGGTTCCTACGGCAAAGTTCTGCACCTGAGCAGTCAATCCATTCAACGCAGTTAGTCCTGTCGTGAACGTGGTAATAATCTGGCATAGGTGATTATTCTCCGTGTGCATCGTAATCGTTTTACCGCTGTGCGTAACATAGTAACGAACCGCCAATCTATCTGTCAACGCAAGCGTAGTTGTAGGAACTGCAAGACTAGAGAAATAAGGAGTTAAGTTGGTGCCAAACGCAATTAATTCTGGAGCAGAACTACTTGAAGCTATCAAAGTAGCCGTTCCGCCTGCATTTACTTTGTAAAGTTCAACATAGAAGGTAGGTGAACCACCACCGCTTGACGCACTAAAATAAGTTTCAAAGTTCCAGTTTCCTCCGGGAATCTCTAGCAAATTAGGGTCTCCTGCATCGGTAATAAACGAAGCAATGTAGCCGTCGGCATTAATTGTAAAGTCGGTACCTGCGCCAAGAATCGGAACCTTGCTTAATTCATTGTAAGCAATTCCTCCGATAGTACCTTGGGCAACCGAGCCGTTTAAATAGTAACTAACCGAGGAGCCGCCACCGCTTGATTCTGGGAAGTCAGCCAAAGAACCATCGCCTCGGATGTATTGAGCAACGGTACCTGCACCAGTAACCGCAAGCGTTCCTGCCGTTGTAATTGGACTGCCAGCAACGCTAAACGCGGTCGGCATAGTTAACGCAACCGAGGTGACGCTACCAGTCCCGTAGGCCGTAGAATCGACCGAGCCATTAGCTTTTAAGAATTGGCTTGAAGTTCCGCCTTGCTTGACAAAAGAGCCAGCTTGTATCGTCTGCGCGCCAAGGTTAACGGTTGTAACTGCGCCAACGTAAGGCACATATCCGCCGCTGGAGTTCTCCCATTTACTTGTTGTCGAATTATAGACCAGAACCTGTCCATTGGTAGGCGAAACTATCGTAACGTCGTTTAGGTCGTTTAGGTCTAAGTTGCCTTGGTCGGTATTTTCCCATTGCCCGGAAACAGAATCGTATCGTAAAATCTGGCCATTTGTTAATCCAGAAATTGTAACGTCCGTTAAATCGTTTAACGAATCTGGAACGCCGCTTAAAATCGTTGCCTTGGTCGTCTGCTTATTTGCGCCGCTTTGCCAAATTAGGATAATATCGTTGTCGCCAACCGTGGTGGCAATCGGAAAGTCTATAAATCTTTTATTCGCCATTAGGATATTGGATAAACGTATGCCGTAGGTACTTGCCCAAAGGTAATTCTTGCAACGCGACTTGCCAAGTCGTACTCCCAGCCAATTACTTGCAATCGGACTGTGCTGTAACCAATGTAATCTAATTCGGTTGATAAATCGGCATAACCAAAGGTATTGCCTTTTCGTCTAAATGAACCCTCTAGGCGATAGCTTAAAGCATTGTAAATTGTCAAAACGTTTCTGGCATAGCAATCGCGCAAAGTAGGCGAATAACCGCCCAAAAGCGCTTGGTTTTCAAACGATAAATTTGTTTGCGTGTAGGTTATCGAGCCATTGGCATTTACTTGCAAAAGGAACGTGGAGGTCTGGTAATTATTTCCGTTGGAATCCTTTAAAAAAACCTGAATTTGCACGTTTGCCTCGCCTGTGTAGTCATATCCGTTAAAGGTAATTGTCACATTTCTTTGCGTGCTAGAAATTGTTGTAACTGCCACGTTCAATTCGGCGCTTGGAGGTGGAGGATTTCCGGATAAGCTACTCACAAGTATAAAAACAGAATCAATCGTAAAGCCAGCTGCAGAAACAAATTGCCGCTGGTATGCTCCAGTAACTGTGCCTCCTGAGAAACTTAAACTATTTGCGCCTAAGGTGTCAGTCAATCTGTTGACTTGCGTCACTGCACCACTTGGAACTTGAATAATGTTTGGCGTTGCTGCTAAAGACTTTTCAACAAAGACAATGGCAGGTAATTCCCCTATTTTAAGCCAGTTTTTTGACGCGGTAATGCAAAGGTCGCTAAATTTTAAAGTGTCCTCACGAAGGCTGGTATATGCTCTAGCGGTCTCGTAAATCTTTTTTACTTCGCTTGGATTCCTTACGCCTTCAAATGTTGGAGTAATCTTTGCACTAGTAACAACTGAATTTCCGGGTAATATATAGTTTAAACTTATATATTTTAATTCAACGGATAAAAACCCAGCGGTTGGCAGTACAAAAGAGTCTAATTTAAACTTCCTAGTTTGGGTTTCTCTAGTTGAGTAAAAAGCAAAAGTGTAATATGTTTCAGACCAATCTAAAATTTTAAAACTTCCAATAATAGCTGTTTGCAAATACCTTGCAGTCCCAAGAGAATCAACGTGTTTAATTGCAATCGCTAAACCATTTAAACCACTTTTAAAATTAATATCTATTTCTAAGTCTAAACTTAAACCAGCAAAGTCCAAAAAAACTGGCTTAGAAATAATAGGCTGGTCTGTTTCCTCGTTATTTGGTTCAAATCGAATATCCCAAGAAACTCCTTGCTCATCGTCGTAACCTCCTTGCGATGGAATGTTATTAGGAAAAACTTGTATTGGTGTGCTATCTGGGTCAGGCGTTACTGTCCAATCTACTGGCTTATATGGGCCTTCTAAATACCAGCTAGATTCATTAAAGTTTTCCCCATTTGCAATGATTGACTGGCCTAAGTCTCCTTGCGTAACAGTAAGCTTTTTAATCGGTCTTTGGTACTGCAAAAGCTGGTCTTGGTCTACTGGAATCCAGTCCGTGTTGGCGTTTGTTTGGTCAGCAACTTTTTCCAATGTCATTGGATTATTTGTTGTTGATGTTAATTCACCGGTAAAGAAATCATATAGGTAAATTTTGGTCGTGGATATATTCCTAGAAATTGGTCTTTGAATAATCCATTTATCATTTGATTGGAATAAAACCCAGCCAAAGGTTTTGCAAACTTCTGCTAAAAACTCAAAGGCGTTTAAACCTAAAGCATCAAAGGTGCCAGCTTGCACCAATAAATTTTCGTCAACGTCTTGGCTAAAAATAGATTTGGTGTTGTCCATAACCAGACCCTCATATAGGTCGTTACAAATCTCAAAATCCATAGCCAGACCAAGGCTATTCAACTGCTGAAATATCAAAGTTCCTAAATCGGTATCAACGCTTGGACCAGTTAAAGCAACTTCCTTAAGTTGCGCAAGTGCATCCGTTGCAGTCAATACAACTGGGTAAGGCGGGTCCTGAAACGGCTCGCCTACAATGTCATTAAGTAAATAGCCTTTAAATACTACATTACCCTCAAATTCGTAAACCACATAAAACTCGCGGTCAGAATAACTAAAGAAATTTGAAAAATCTGTGTTTTCAGTAGAATAAAAGCTAATTGTTAACGTGCTTGACATAATTGGCGAAAGTATGTCCTCATTATCCTCGCGCTCGTAGGTATGCACCGCTGGAACGTCAGTTGCAATTAATTCCGTAGACGAACCAACAAAGTTGTCTTGGTAAATTTCTACGACATTGGAATAGTTGTCAACGTCTTTAAAAGGAATCGTGTATTTTAAACCGTATGCCATCGTTTAGAATTTTCTCGCTCTTGTTTTGTTTGCTCGATTAAGCGTACCAACTAAGTTGTCGCCGCTAATTGTAAAGGTAACATTTCCGCCAAGCATATTTTGCAATTTAGACAATGGCGCAATTACTTCTGGATTAGTTCTGGCACCAGTATATTCACCAACAAGCGCTGGCGTTGGTCCAGAAACTATGCCGCCGTTTGCGAAAGGTGTTAACCCTCCAATGCCATAAGCTTTTCCGCCTTTAATTAAAGCACCTAATCCTTTTGCTCCTGTTTTTTGACCAGCAGACATTACCGCTCCACCTGTTAAAATGTTTAAAGTCAAAGCTGCTGCAATAGCCGCAACAAATCTGATAATTAAAGCTTTTAAAGAGTCCATTATTCCTTGAAATATAGCTTTGCCTCCTTCACCTATTTGGCTAAGTGATTGCGCAAACATATCGCCAACAAATAAAGCGGCTCCCATGTATTTAGCAACCAAAGCGGTATCATCTGCCATTTTCTTTTGCGCTTCAGCTGCTGCATTCATTCTAATAATTGCATCCTCAGGAATAATTATCCCTTGCATGGAGGCGCCAATTTGTTTATTTAAAGCTAAAATTCTTTTTCCAGCGTTTTCCATCATTTGCTGGCGCTCAGGGTCTGCATTCCTATTTAAATCTGCTGCTGGCCCACCAAATGGGTCTCTGACAACTAATTTATATGTGTCGCGAACGTGTTTTTGAAATTCATCGGACTCTTTTCTTAGTTGCTTTAATCTTTCTTCATGTGCTTTTTTCTGTTCCTCGGCTAGTTTTTTTAATTCTTCAATTTCTTCCTTAGATTTTATACTACTAATCGCCGCAGTTTCCTTTAATTTTAAACCATAAGCATCTAATTGTCCAATAATTTCCCAGAGTTGACCAACTGTTATTCCACCATTTTGCAATGAAGTTTTTGATAAGGCACGATAAGATTCAGTAACTGAATTAATAGCTTTATCAATTATAGCGGTATTGCTTAACTCTGGATAAATTGATTTGTACCTTTTTACTAAAAAATCAACTTCTTGTAAAGTTTGGTCAAGGTTACTAGCAAAAGTAATATCCCCAACTTCTTTTTTAATTTCTGTAATGCCTTTTAAAGCTAAAGTAGCATGCTTTGCAAATTCACTTAGCCAATCTATTGACGCAGCAAATACGCCAGACGTTTGGTTTCCAATCGCCAATTTTAACTGGTCAACGTTATCCCCAAGATTTGAAATTTTACCGCCAACAGTTTCAGAAATAGCTGCCATTGCACCAGAAACTCCTTCCGCTTTGCCGAGGCTTAATAGATAATCCTTTATTGCGCCATCTGTTTTTTGAACTTCTGTCGTAACTCCTTTAAAAGTAAATTGTACCTTGTCACCCTCGCTTTTTGCACGTACTCCAAACTCTTTTAAACGCTCAAATTCACCAGTCATTGCATCCAATGCAGCCTCGGTAAGCTGGTCAAATGATTTACCAGTAGACGATGCCAAGTCACCTAACGCAGTCATTTCTGCCATTGTAGGCTTAAAACCTCTATTGGCTAATTTTACAAATGAATCTGTTAATTCGTTTACCTGAAATGGAGTTTTTGATGCAAATGCAACAATCTGGGCCATTGATTGCTGCGCAAGTGAATTACTACCTAAAGTATTAGTTAAAACCGCCTCCATTTTTTGAAACTCGGCAGTTGTATTTACAACGGCTTTTCCAAAACCTATTAGCATATCGGCTGCAAAAACGCCAGCCAAAGTTTTGCCAATAGACGTAAATGCGGAACTTAATTTATTAGTAGATTTTATATTGCTTTCGTTGCTTTTGTTTATGGTTTTACCCATATCTGAAACCTCTGTTTTGAGGTCGCTCATAGCCTTGTTAAAATCCTTTAACTGGGCAACTATGTCAACGTTTAATTTTGCGCTCATTTTATCGTCTTTGTTATCGTGTCAAAATTGGCTTCTTCTTCAAATTTAAGGTTTTGCCATTGTAGTCCAATTTCGTATGCCTTTGCCTTCTCGGCTTCGGTCGGAATCTTAACTGGCTTGGCATCCAAAAGCGGAATTTTCCAGTACTTTTCTGGCTTCCGGATAAGGTCGCTTTTTCTAGTTACGTTGACGTTATTAAGCTGCACCCATAAAGACCTAAACAAATTCTCCTGCTTGCTTTCCCGAATCTGGTGGCCGTAGGCAATCGACTGGTACTCGGCAAAGGACATAAAATAAAAGGAGTCAGGTGCAAGACCCAACTCCCCAATGGCATAGTGCCAAATGTCATTAAAAGTTACTTTTTTTTTGCGCCTTCTTGTGCTGGATATTCTACTTGTGTAATTGTAGACAAGCCAAACATGATTGTCTGCATTACTTTCCCAAGTTCCTCCGGATTGCTAAAGTCAACCCAGTCAATAATATCCTCGTAGGTTAAAGCAAACTCCTTGTCTTTGTAAATCGCCTCCACGTAAAGCGCGCAATAAATAAACTTTGCAATGGATTTAATTTGACCAACGCCCGGCGTTGTAAGTTCCTCAATCGTCGCTTGAACGTCGTAACCTAGCTTTTCGCTAAAATGGATTAAGGCACCCATCCCAAATTTAAGAGGATAGGTGCCGCCATTTATTTGAATTGTTGTTCTCCCTGTATAATTCATGCAGGCAAGTTAGCAATTTTTAAGTACTTGCTGGAACAACGGTTGCTTTTAGTAGAGGACCTTTTCCAGTAAATTCTACGGAGTAAGTCACAGCTGCTTCCATTTCAGCACTTACGCTGATTGATGCAACGCTTGCGTTACCGTAGAATACTAGGTCTCCAGTAATGTTGGTAGTGAATTTCAAAGCAACGACAGAACGACCGCTCAAAAGCGTGTAAAGGTCGCCAACATTGTTAACGTCGTCAAATGCAACAAGTCCGTCAGTTGAAACAGACCAGTCGCGAAGTCCTGCGATGTGGTCAGCCCAGCCGCCGTCGTCTTTGCAAGTTGCGTCTGCAAGGTCAACGTTTACAGATAGTTCAGAGGAGGTCGCGCATCCAATCATTACGTTATCAAGGTAAACGTTTAGGAGCGTGCCGTTAAATTTGCCAGTAGTAGCCATATTTTTGAGCGTTTAATTCTATTTTTTTTTAAAAATAAAAGGTTGTTAAATAAATGCAAACTTATAAATCAATCTTTTGGTTTAAACATTTCGCATTTTGTGCCGCAAGGCGCGCTTGGCTCTTTGCTAAAATAACTTTGCCAATCGCCTGCCGGTATTGTGTATCGCAAACAAAGGCTTTTTAATTTGCACCTCTGCGGTCTGCATTTGGTAATATCTGCCATCAGGTATAAACTAAGAAATTGCCGTCTTGGTCAATTATTTTTTCAAATAATTCGTCAACAATAAAGCGCTCGGCAGGTAAATCGTTTGCGTAAAGTTGACCAATTCCTGTAAAGCTTACGGAAAAGCTTGCTACGCTTTCCATTTCTCCGGATTGGCTTAAAGATTCGACCATTGCCAGACCAAGTAAGTTGTAATCTGTTTCCGAGCCAATGGATAACCAGACGCGTTGCCTGTTTTTAAAAACCTCGAAAAGGTCCCCATAGGAATAACCGTCGTAAATCGTAAGCGCATCCGATGATAAAGACCAAGAACCTATTTTACTAATGTGGTCGGCAAAGAATCCGTTGGCATTTGATACGGAATCCAGCTGCTCCATTTCAATCGACAACTCGTAAGCTTTAGCCTTGGCAATCATTTGCTCGCCAACTAAAACGAAAAGCGTGGAGCCGTTAACCTTAGCCATCTATCCAGTTCTCAATCGTTAAAATTTCCCGATGCACTACGTTGGTGTCGGTAATGCTTGAAAGGCTAGTCTGCTGGATAAGTTTGGCCGTTACAATTTTGCCAACCTCTAGCGCTAAATAGTTCTCCGGATAAAGGCATACAAGCTGCAGGATTGAATCGGCAATGTTATCCGCATCTAACCTACCATAAGGAGCGATAGCGGCTGTAACCACGTCTAAAACGATTGTGGTGACGTAATTATATTCCTGATTGTCTTTGTCGTCCGCCTGCGTTTGATTCCCAATTAAAATGTATGGAAAAACGGCGTTATCTGGAGCAAAAGTATCGTAACAAGGTACCGGACTACCTTTATAGGTAATTGTATTATTTAGGGCCGTCCAATAAGCCTTACGGATAAACTTTTTGATATTTCTCATTGGTTTTTATTCATTAAAGTTTTTAAGGTCTTTTCAATCCTTTTAGGTAACTCTTGTCTTTGCTTAAAAACAGCAGGATAAAAGAAAGGGTCAGCATTAAAGTTTCTAACGCGTCCAGTCTTGCCTTTAAATTGGATTGCAAACTTTTCTAATTCGGTTGGTACGTCAACACCTCCACCGGTACCGAACTCAATGTAAGGCGCGTAGGTAGCACCTACCTCAACGCCTCCAGTTATTTCGTTTTTGCTTTGCTTTATTGGCGTTGATTGTATGCTATTTTTTAAGTTACCAAAGTCAACACGAACGTCTCTTGCCGCGTCGCTTTCAATCGCAAGCATTGAATCCTCTATTTCTGCCCGGACAAAGTTAGCAACCTCACCCTCCAAGTCTTTTAAATACTTGTAAAATGAACTTAGGCTTTTCTTATTAAATTCAATGCTTATCATTTATTCCCTTTCTTTAGCAATAATTCTAATCATTCGGTCGTATTCCAGCGCGTTAATAATTGAATCAATTATAAGCGTTTGGCCTGCGTAAATAATGTGCATCGACTTGGTAATTGTAACCAGCGGATTGTCGCGAATAATTATTTCCCATTGATTTTTGATAACCATTTGGTCCTCGCTATTTTGACGACGTCCAGATTGGTTGGTAACTTTTGCCCAGCAAGTATAAAAAACGGAATTGCTAGAATAATACCCACCAAACCCATCTGCAAGTAAGTTTGGTGAATAAAACGAAATTCGCTCTCGTAAATCGCCAGCTTTGAGTTCATTGTTTGTTCTCATGCGCCAAACCAGTTGTAAGTTTTGTACGGCATCAACAAGGCTTTAACGCCTAAAGGAAAATCTGCCACGATTGTACCAATAATTACGTCCTCACGACGCTCGTAAAGCGTGTTAACCATCATTTTAATTGCCAATTTTATGTCCTCTGGTACCGTTGTAAATCCAGCCGTGTATACTAGCTTAAATTTAAAGCTTTGAGCGCCTCCAAGGATAAATAATTTAGGATATAAACCAGTGTTAACTTCAAAATTTAAGGCTGTTTCGACGTCATTTTGGTCAATAGTTACGCATTTAGTTATATTATTTTCCGCCAATAATGGCCCATAAGGCATTTGGAATTGATACGGATAAGTAAATGAGGTTACGGTTACCGTTTTAGGCACTAAACATTTACCAGTAAAAGATTCGCAATGTAAACGAGCCATTTTTATAAGGCTAGTAATTAGCACGTCCTCTGCGCTTCCGTCAATTTTTGCGTATTCTTTTGCCTCCGCCAATGTAATTGGTTCAACAACTGGCGCAATTACTACGGGGTCAACTGAATAACCAGTAAATGACCCGTTGCTAGGTGTAAATAGTAAATCACTCATTATATTGTCTTTTTGCTTTGTCAACGATAAAGGTATAAAATGCTTCTAATTCTTGGTCTTGGTATTTTAGCCGTTCGTCTGCAAGGTTGCGCATTATATTCTGGTGGAAATCGTAAAGAATTTCGTCAGTCATTAACTCCTCAATTTTCTTTGCCATGCCTTCAATGTCGTTCCGGTCAAAGTAAAGACCAGCAGCGCCAAGACATTCTTTTAAGCCGTCAGTAGGCGTGCAAATTACAGGTAATCGGTTAATGGCTGCCTCCAAGGCTACGCGTCCATAGCTTTCATAATCGCTTGGCATCAAAACGATATTAGACTTTCCGTAAACCAAATGCACGTCTGGCGTTTGTGGCACGTACTTTAAATTTTTTAGCGTGTCGTCAATGATTTGCTCGCCGTAGCTTCCAAGAACTCCAAGGAATTTGATTTTAGGCAACCGCTTTGCAAGTTCAATAAGGATTTTACCGCCTTTGTTTTCGTTGCAGTTGATAAGCGTCACGTTCTGGCCATGCTTGCGATTGTATTTTACGTCCTCAGCAAAGATTGGTGGCTTGCAAACAACCGAGGCGTTTGGATAAGGTCCATTACCTACGTTTTTTTCGTTTGCTTTATTGTTGTAAACCACGTGGATATTATTCGCTTTAAATCTTACGTTTCTATAATCGTGGTCATTATGGCTAAGGAAAATTAATTGTTTTTTAAAATGCCTTGCCCAATTAATTGCTACGCCGGTGCTGTCTAGGTGCGTAAAAATTACGTCAGCATTTTGCAAGGCTAAAAAAAACTCGTTTGAATAATATCCAGTAGAAAATTTAATAAAAGAAAACTTTTCGCCGTCTGGGTAAATTTGATTTTCAGGTAAAATAACTTCAATGCTGCATCCTTTTTGATGCAAAAATTTAGCGTAATGCTGGACGGTCCACTCTGCCCCGGAGTTGTGCGTTCCTGCCCACGCGTGTACAAAAAAAACTACATTCATAAATTTTTTGCTTTGGTTTTGGTAAACCTATTGATTTTTAAATAAATAAAAAAACCCGCACCACATTGGTGCGGGAATTTCAACTAAACTAACCTATGAAAATTAGTTACCAGAGCCAGAGGCAAGAGCCGCGGCAAAGCTTCCGTAAACGATGGACTGAGAAGTGTAAACTGCCAAAGCAATTCTTTCCTCAACTCGTACAGTTACGAAGTTCTTAGTTACGTTGTCAGCATCCTGCTCAAAGAACTCAAGCGTGATTCCCTGACGAACGAACAACTGAGAACCAAGCGCCAAGTCACCAACAAAGAAGTCACCAGCAACAACTCCGTTGATTGCGTAAACTGGAACGCCCATGATAAACATTTGTCCACCAGCCATTGAAACATAAGAAGGCAACACGTAAGCGCCTTCGGTTTCTTTTGTAGAAACAAGTCTCAAGTAATCGGTTGGGTTAATCATGATTGCGTTAGGAGCGTACTCGTTCTTAGTAGTTTGAACTACCGCAGCAGCCAATACGTCAAATCTGTTGATTGTAGAACCAAAAGAAACGTTAACATAAGCAGAACCGTCAGTTGCAAAGCCATGCAAGTTTTGACCGATACCAGAACCATAAAGGATTTGGGTATCTTCTACGTTCAAAAGCTTAGAAGGAGCGCGGCTAGACAAGTAAGCGATAAGGCCCGGAGTATCATCCAACATTTCCTTTGTCAATCTCATGAAAGTTGGGATTGTTCTAACGGAACGGTCGATAGCAGCCAAATCGAAGTCAGACTGAGGCTTAGGAGAACCTTGTGCAGTTGGTACCGCAGCGTTATCATAAGCTGATTCACGTACAAAACGGATAAGGTTGCTAGAAGTCTGGCCAACTGGCAACAACTGACGAACATTAACCTTTCTGTTAGGTACAAACTTCAAATCTGGAACGCGGTCAGCTGGGATAACTTCACCAGAATAAGCGTTACCTACTGTCATGTCAGCACCTTTCAATTCAAGGTCCAACTTTACTTTGTTAGCGTTTCCGCTCTTGTAGTTTCCAAATGCGTCAGAAGTCAATGCCTTCTCTAGTTCGCTAGAAAAAGAATATCCTTTTTGAGCAGCTGCGAAACCAGCTTGAGTTCTAGCGTCTACGCCATCAAGCTGAGCCTGAAGTGCGTTAGCTTTTTCGTTTAGCTTTGCGGTTTCTTGAGAAAGGTTCTTTCTGAATTCCTCGCCAGCTTCTTTCATTGACTTTACGTCGGCAATAAGTGCTTCGTTGCCTTCCAATTTAGCCAATACTGAATCTAATTGTGATTTAATTGCTTCCATTGTGTTTTAAATAAATTTTTTAAGTTTAGGTATATATTCGAACTCCAAAGCCATTGTTAACGTCGGGTCTTCGTCGCTTTTGAATTGTGTCTCCACGGATTCCACGATTTCTACTGACTTTATTTCCAATGCCTTTAAATGCTCTTGAATTTGCTTTAATCCGATTTCAATTTGAATCATTGATTCGTCGCTTACGTCACCATTGCGTAAAATGTTGCAGAACTTTGCAATCATTTCCTCGCTCTTAGGCTTATCCCAGCTTTTCATTGATTCAATCGGTGTATTAGGATTGGCTCCCCATGTAACAGTTGAGCCTTCCCAAAGTTTAATTTCTCTAATTTCTCGGTACCCAGCTTTGTTGTCGCTTTTTACAATTTCAAAGCCAACGCTATGCTCGTTAAATACGCCCTCGGCATAAAGTTTAATTACGTCTTTGCCGTAGCTGGTTTCGGTAATCTTAGAAACAAAACGCAATCCTTTTCCGTCTTCAATTAATTCCATCGGCTTGGCCAATGGCATCAAAGGATTGTGCTGGAGTAGGTGCATAATGCGATTGCGTCCCATTGGTCCGTTTTCGCCAACTGTCTTTTTATATGCGCCAGAAACAATAACGTCTCCGTCTGAATCAATGTTGTTAAATGCGGAAAAATATCCGGTGACGATACCTTTAACGCTATCGACGTCCTCAATTATTCCCTCGTTTATGCTCTTATAAATCATTGCTTCTTTTTTTGTAAAAATAAAAGGGATAAAAAAAAATGCAAACCAATAAATTATTGATTTACAAAATTTCCTACACGTGCCTCCGATTCCTCAAATATACGTGTATAATCTTTAAAACTTCCTTCAATGTCTGACTCACTTGGCCGCTGGTAACTTAGGAACGGATAAATAATGTAGCTATGCCCGCGAGGATGGACAACTGTTCTAAAATACTCGTCGATTGGCACGTCAAAATCAATACTGGCAATTTCTTTGCAAAGCTTATGAGAATAGTAAATGGCGTGCGTAGTCCAAGCGCCGTAAGTTCTGGCAAGGTTTTTATTTATCCGGTCAATCCTTTGGTCCTTAATGTTGGCGCCAAGCATTAACATTTCCCAGCCTTCCGGTAAATCCTTTATTGCATTTTCTAAGTTGGTCGCCCAGCCTCGGTAAGTTGCGTCGTCTTCAAAAATTAAAATGTCGCCTTCTGCCTGCTCAAATATCTGCTTAAATGTTTTGGCTAGTCCAAGCCAACCCCAGTCGTCACGAATAGCTGGCACGCGCTCAACTTGAAAATGTGGCTCCAATTCTAGTTGAGTTGTCCTCCACTTGTCTTGGCGTGAATTAAGGTTAATAACCTTTGCAATCATTTTCTAATTGGTAAGCCGTCAACGTCTCGCATTAATCTAAAAACTACCTTGCATCGGCAGTTGCAAATTTGAGATGCTGGCGCATTTGTACTATCTCCGGGTCTGTCCATTTCGTAACCTCCGACAATAAACGGCTGGTCAAAAGGAATATAGGGTTTATTAAGCATTACAATATGGTCCTCACGCGTTCTGTTATCTGTCGCTGGTACCCATTTCTTTTCGTACATAAAATCCGAGGTGGAAGCGGATTGCATTGCAGCTGTGTTGGTTGCTTTAACCATTTCAGTCCTAGCAATCAATTTGGAGCGGTCAGTAAAAATTTTTGTCACGCGTTCCTCAATGCTTCTAGCTATTTCTAAAATGCCTAATCCTTCTTGCAATCCAGCCGTCACGATTCGCTCAATAATAGCTACCGAGGTCCGGTTTATGTCCAGCAGTAGGCCAGTTAAATTTGTAACTGCAAAGCGACGCATAAAGTCACGCCAGCCAGCGCGGAGTTGCTCCTTGGTTGCTTTGCTCGGCGGTTGTATTGCGGAATACATTGCGTCGGCATACGCAACGCCAGCAGTAACGTAAAGGTTTTCCAATACGTCAGCCAAAGGCGCTGGACTTATCAAATCAAATTGATTGATATTACCCGGAGCCTGTTTTATTGCGTCCAAATAAGGCTGCAACTGCTTTTTTAAAGCCGTGTAAATTTGCTTCTCGTATCTACGCTCGTAACGTCTTTGCAACGCGTCCAGTTGATTGGCAAGCGCTAACTCTTTAGGCGTTGGTTTCGGCATAATCTCCCATGTTGTCTACATTGTCAACTGGTTGCGCACCAAATTCGTCCAAGGTCATCAATCCCTGCGGAATAAATGGCTTGTTCATTAGGTCGTTCTCATATTCGCCGTAACTCATTGCCGCACGTTTCTCGTTTGGCGTTAACCAATAAGCTTTCGCCAACTGGTCTACTAGCTTGTCCATGTCGTCCTGCATTTCCGGATAAGCCATGTAATCGAAATCTACAAAGTAATTGTTTTTGCCGTAGCTTGGCAAAAGCCAGTTGTTTAGAACATCGCGGATTTCTACGTGCAAAGGACGCACCACGTTATTAATTAGCGCCTTGTAAGCGGTTTCCGTGTTGTTAAACGTGCTTGCCTCGGTGTCACCTAGTAACTTAGCATCAACGCCGTAAACGCGGCATAGTGAACGCAAAATAACTTTCTGCGTGTCAATTATAGACATATCGACCGCGTTCATTCCCATTTGTACCCAGCTTAGTTTAGCTGGCGTAATAATTACGTCGCCTGCCCTGTTTGCGCCTTGGTAATTGTGTGCGTAATCCTCTTTTAGTCCTTGCGCTTGCTCGCGTGTAATGTTAACCGTTCCGTCTCCAGTTAGGATTCCTCTAGCACCCATATTTTGCAGCATTGACAAAAGCGCCTGCTTGCCATCGTTTGAGGTGGTAAGGTCACGAACGGCAGAACGCAAAGGTGAAGCACCGTAAAGGTGGTTAGCCGTTCCAGCTTGGTAGCTTAGATTTATATTTTTTAGGTGGCCAACATTGGCAGCATCGATTCTGTCGTAGCCGTTGTAAGTTAACCGGTATTCTTTAATCGGTTGGTTTAGACCGCCAGAAATAATTTCCATGTATTGCGAAGGCAAAGAATAAAGCGCAATGATTGGCGCGTTTGGTTGCTCGCCACGTCTTGCGCCGTACATGTAAGCATTTCCAGTAATTAATCTAAAAGCAGCAATTTCTTTTAACCACAGGTCCCAAGTCTGGAACTCGTTTGGTTTCTTTAAAAGCTTTTCAAATTCTGGAATAGTTACCTCCTCCATTGCCTTGGTGCGTAGCTTTTCAGCGGACCATTTGGCGCCAGAGTTAGGCATCGTTCCGCTCATTGATTTGTAGTATTTAAACGCCTTCTGGTCTTTGATTTCGTAGGTAATAAGCGGAGCCGCTGCAAGCTTATTGATAATTAGGTTAATTATTGAATAAAGGTCAGAATTAAGGTAAAGACCTTTCTCAATAAAATTTTGCGTTGTCGGTGCGGTCCAGATAACATTGTTTCCCAAGTAAGGAAAAACGGCGTTTAAATATGTGGCGTCTTTTTTATTAAGTCCTACCAAGGATTTGATGCGGTCGATGTAATTCATTCCGTGCGTCTTTTTTTGTAAAAATAGGATATTAATATAAAAAAATCATTGGATAACCTAAACGTGCCAAAACTTAGTAATTGATAGCTTGTCAAAGGCATACCGGATTGCGTCGATTGTATGGTTGTAATCGTCAATCGGTGTGTCGCTTCGCTTATCATTCCAAACGTAATTGTTTAATTCCTTGATTATTGTCTTGCTTTCTGGCGTCACAATAATTTGATAGTCCTGCATTTTTTTAATTCCGTAACGTACCGAGTCTGGGCCTTTAGTGCAAGGGATTATATTAAATCCCATATTGTAAACCTCGTTAATTAGACGAGGCTCGGCGCTATCCGCTACAATCATTTCATTAGGCTGGCAGTATTTTCCAATACGCTTGGCAATATCCGTTGTCGTTAAGCCAATTTCTGAAAAACATTCCTCACAATATATAAAACCATTATTTTCGTCAACCGCAACCTTAATTAAAACAGTTGGGTCTATGCTAAAACCAAAGTCCATACCAAAACCAAATGGCAGTGAATTGTCAAAAGTGCCAATTTTCCAATTTTCAAAGATAACTCCCTCGGCTTTGTCCATCCAGTTACCCAAAACAATATGGTTGTATTTGGCTGGATTGCGCTCCCGCATTGCCTCAAATCGGTTTATAATTGTCGAATTTAGGTTGTTTATATTGTCTAGGTAGGTGGTATGTATGTAGGTGCAATCGTTTTTAACTCCTGTAAATCCAGAATTAACGGCGTAATCCTCAAAAAAACGCTTATAAACCCAATGCTCTTTAGTTGCAGGATTCATAACTAGCAGCACCCGGTTGGCTTTGTCTACTGCCCTAACAGATAAGTCGATTCGGTCAAAAATATCCTCGTCAACTAATTCCTCGGCTTCGTCTAGTAGCCATGTAGTTACGCCAGCAATCGACTTTAGGTTAGCCGTTGCCGTCCCTTGGCTGGTCTTAATTCCTCGGAATAAAATCTTTGAGCCTGTGACCTTATTAATTATTTCGCTTTGCGTTATTTCAAAGTCGCCTTCCTTATTCATTAACTCAATCTTATCAATGAATTCTGGAATAATCGAAATAAACGCAGAGGTCAAAGTCCAGCGCGTAAAAAGAATTACGTGGCCCTCCTCGTAAGTCAAGTTTAAAAGAAACATTGACAAGGTCCAAGACTTGCCAGAACCACGTCCGCCAGTAATTAGGTAATACCGACTTTCTGGCTGCTCGTAAAATAAAGGCTGGTATTTGTCAAGAAGTTTTATTGAATCCATTATTTGCCTTTGAGCCACTCGATTGGCGGCGTTACTTTGTCGCCTTGTGTTGTCACGTCAATCTGCTGCTTAGGCATACCAAAGCGATAATTTAGCCAAGTCTTAATTGCTTGAATATCGCCGTCTTTACAACGGCTCCAAAGCGCTTGCCATGCCTCCTCTGGGACGGCAATCGCGTCCATTTGCTCAATTATTTTAATTTCGTCTGCCTTTGGTCTGCGACCGCCACCTTGTCTTGCTCCTCCGTGTCCGTTTGCCATCTTGCAAAAATTTGTTTATTCATGTAAAGATAAAAAAAAGTCTAGCCACCCTTAGACCTTATCAAAAACCATCAAAGTATTGCTAAACCAAGACGCATTTGTTGCCGCCTTCCTTAGTTCCTCGCTTGCTTTCTTTTTGTACTTAAATCCACGTTCCTCAATCTGCCCAATAATGTAGTCATTATTTTTGCAGTTAACGTGTCCGTCCCCTCCTTGGCCTTCTACTGCCCAAGAAATAATTAGCGTTTTTTTTGCGTGCTTGGTAATGTTGCTAATAAACACGTCCTCAAATTCTGCTGGTATATGCTCGCCAACTTCCAGCGACATTACTGCGTCAAACTTCTTTTGCAAATAGAACGGTTTTGATAGGTCTAGGACGCGTCCAATGCCACCGGTTAGTACTTCCGTATTCGGATTCCCATCGAACGCCTCCACGTCAAGATTTACCGCCTTAAACGCCTTAGCATAGTCACCCATACCACAACCAAAATCGACAACTGTTTTAATCTGGTTGTCCAAAAGGTATTGGGTAATCGCATTGGCTAAACTGCGGTCGTGGACGTGTCCGGTGCCGTCGGTAGTTTCCCAGAATCCTAAATTATTTATCTGCATATTTCAAAAGTAGAAAAAAACCTTGCCCGATTGAGCAAGGCTTTAACAAAATAACAAACCCAATAAAACTATTTTAATGAAATAACTTCCCCGGTAGGATGTCCGCTAAAGTCGCAAAGCCATCCGTTCCACTCAAATTTAACTTCTTTTTCCCTGCCTTGATAAGACGAAGCTAGTAATCTAATCTGGCGCTGGACTATTTCTATGCTTTCAAATGTGCCTTTGCCTTTGTTACTCCAAGCAGACCACTGGCCGTCTCTTAATCGGTATCTTATTTCCAGCGAATAATCTGTTTTGCTTTTCGGCAACCCTTTAGCCATGCTTTTCTTTAATAATAACCTCCAATCCTATTTCCTCACAAATGAGTCGCAAGTTAAAAAGGCTAATTGACTCCCAGCCATTTTCCACTTGATTTATTGGCGCGTGACTTATTCCAAGTTTCTTGCAAAGTTCCAGCTGAGTAAATCCGCTGCGCTTTCTTGCTTGTCTTATTAATCGTCCTTCAATTAGGCTCATTTCTTTATCGTTTGTGCAAATATAAACTTTAAATAATTATCCAATTAAAAACAGATAATTTGTTAAAATAAAGTCAGTTGCTTTTTGTGCTGCTCAAATCGTTTGTTGCCAGCGTCAAAGTAATCCTTATCCAATTCAATTATGTCCAATTCAAAGCCAAGGTTAAAACAAGCAATTCGACTGGATTGGCTACCTCCATGCGTGTCAAGTATCTTATCCCCTTCTTTTGCGTAATTCATTAAAAGCCACTCGTAAAGATTAACTGGCTTTTGTGTTGGATGTATTCTTTCTGGCTGCATTGGTGATTTTTTAAAAATTCTTGTACCTCCACTTTTTATCCAAGCGTACTCAGCCTCGGCAAAATCCCTTCCATACATTGTCTCCCCTTTGTCCCAAATAGCGAAGTATTGACTGCAAGGCAAATTAAAATAATTACCGCCCCAAATTATTTGATTTTTTGAAACTCTAAAAAGTTCATCAAAATACTTTTGTTTTGGCACATCAATATCCCAATTTTTATCATCTTTTTTAAATACAGAATTTCCCATGTTCATGTTATTCCTATCTATTCCATAGGGAGGGTCCACAATCGCCAAATTGTAAAATTTATCTGGTACCGATTGCATAAATTCAATGCAATCCAAATTAAAAGACCTTGTTTTGTCTGCTTTCATAATTAAAACGGTAAAAGCTGGTAAATGCCCATTTGTATAAATTCCTCTCCTTTCTTGACGATGCACTTGCGTACGTTTAACTCAAAAACCATTTTATCGTTAAAGCCGTATTTTTTCTGTGCAATATCCATAAGCAACTTAACCGGATTGTCTAGGTCGCTAGCCTTGTTGCTAAAGCCAAAAAAAAACTCAACTCGAAGCATTTGCTCTGGGTCAACCTTAGCCTTTGGCATTAATAAAAGCATTGCATCCTCGTAGCGCTTGTAGGCTGGCGTTTTAAAGCGTTTGCCTTGCCAAGCTTCGTTTATGCTTAACGGCTTTTCGTTTAGCTTAAAACTAATCATTCACAAGCCTTGTAAACTTGGTCCATTGCTATCGTAAACAAAGCAACTAGAACAAGAAATAGAAAGTCCACTGGCATCTGAAAATATCTCAACAAGAAAATGCCTAGCACCGTGTTGACAATGCTAAACAAATCCTGTTTGTTTGGCTTAAAATGGTAAAGTATCTTTTTCATATTTTTCGATTATTTCTTTTTTAGCAACTACTGGTGCAAACTCGTTTTTTTCTTTAACCGCCGTAGGCTTCCAGTCGTCTACTTGCAAGTAATGCGTTGGCTTGCCCGGCTGCTTTTCTTTTTTCTCCTTAATAACTAGGTTGACCCATTCGCTGTCGTTTTCGTTTAGGTACTTGGTTAACTTTTCTAGGTCTGTCCTGTTAAAACTTACCTTTGTCATTTCTCCAAATTTGGTTGGAACTACCTTTGCAGTCCCTGCGTAAATTGCTTCCATTGTTTATTTGTTTAAATTAATTTATCTAACTCTCTATTTTCTCTAATTGATTCTAATATAAATAGTTTCCAAATTCTATTTTTTGATTTGGCGCCTACGGTTGATTCTTCAACCCAGTGCTTAGTTAATCGCAACTCCTTCCGGACCTCCTGCTCAATTTCCTCCACGTTGTATGCCCAAGGTTTTAAAATTCCTTTTTCTTGAAATTTGTTAAACCAGTTAATTCCCCAGTCTGCAATGTCTCGGCAAAATCCGGTGTCCTTGGCATGCTGGTAATTTTCTCTAAATATGTTTTTACCTATTTCAATCCAGTATGCTATTTCCTCGGCGCTTGGCTCTTTTTCCTTGTTGCTGGCGTTTTGCACTTCCATTACAATTTGGCTCTGGTGGTGCATATAATACTGGTTAATCCAGCCGTTTACCGTCTTTTCGTTTACGTGGTAAAAATCTCCGTACTGGCCGCGCATACCGGCCTGTAAAATATAGTCCACACGTTCCTCGGTCATCCAACCAAACTTTTTAAATAGGTCGTGGAGGCATTCAATTAATTCATTTGCGTCCTCTTTTTTGTACTCTTTAAATTGCTTTAGTCCGCAGACAAACTCCATTTTTTGCAGGTGCTTTAAAATTGTTTTTCTCATAGGTCGTTTAATTTTTCTTTTTCTAGTTCCTCCCGGTAAAGTTGGCTAAAAACATTTTCTTTGGCGCTTTCCTTTTTAGGAATTGGGTTGCCTCTTTTTACCCAATTAAAAAAATGCTCTTTAGCGAGAGTTTCGTTTTCCTTGTATTTACCTTTTAAGATACATTCTTGCCTAAAGGTATTTAAATGGTCTTGAACTTCTTTAATATCCGCTTTCCAATTTATTGCTAATCCTTCCAGCCAAATCTTATTTTTCCATAATTCGCGAAAAATCGCATTGTGTGAATCCTCATTTACTTTACTTTCTTTTATTTCATTTTCTTTAATTTCCTTTACTTTACTTTCCTTTAATTGCATTGCATTCGCATTGCGTTCGCTATGCGTTCGCATTGCGTTCGCATCAATATCCTTATTCCAGCGTTTTTTGGCCGATTCTCTAGCCTTTTCTGAGCGTTCCTCCTTTAATTCCATACGTTTTAAAAGGCTTTCGCTCCAGAAATAACCGTCTTCAATTATAAATAAATCAAAGTCCTCAATTACTTTTTTAATTGTGTCCTCATGCGTTTGCAATGCGAAGGCAATGCTTTTGCAATGCGTTCGCATAACAAAGTCGCTTTCGTTTCTTAGCAGTTCAATTAACGCCCAGAAAAGTCCGTAGCCTTCCCAACCCATTTCCATCCTAAGCTTTAAAATCTTAGGGTCGTCCTTAGCGTTGGCATCGTGTGAAAAGTAATAAGCTTCTTTTTTCATAAAATAAAAAACCCCAACAGGTGAGAGACTGCCGGGGTTAGGTTTAGGAACCTATGGAATTATTCTTGCCTCTCACCTCAAGAATAATTCGTTTTTCAAATATAACTATTTTAAAGTTATCCAATTAGTGAACGCTTTTTTAGTTGAATTAAAATGCAATTATATGAGCGTTTCATTTCGTGCGCGATTGACTTTACAGGCAACCGGTCACGCCAAAGGTCAAGCATTGTCTCCGCTTCCGCTTCCGTGAATTTTCGCATAGTTATTTATTATTTGTTCAACCGCAGTAAGGCAATCGGTGTATACTGGACCTCCCCAGTCAATCGACTCGTGTATGCGTTCGAAAAGCTTTACAAAGTCGTGGAATTGCTTAATTGTTGCCTCGCCTTCGTCGTAGCCTTCCAGAAATCTAAACGCCTTAGTTGCGTTGCGTTTTAAGGAGTTGATTATGTTTTTATGCTTAACAGTTAGGTCGTGGTCGTAATCCTTTAAAAACGTTGCGTCTTCGTAATTGTCTAGCATAATTTCCTGCAAAGCCAGATAAATTAGATATTTCTGGGTCGCCCTAAATTGCAACTCTTGTATTATTTCCTCTTTTGTCATTTTAAACTAGGTCTTTAATTTTAACTAATACGCCAACGCTTGTGTTATTGTCACCGCCTCTGACGTTTGCTCTTGCTTTTTGTTCAAATACTAATTGCTTTACAACTCGTTTTAATTCGTCAGTTGCAATTACGATTGCCTTAACGTCGGTAATTTTGTAAACCCAATAATCTGCTTGAGTTGTTGCAATCCCAGAGAGTTTACCTCGGCTTTCATATTCAATATAAATGTTTCCAGTTCTTGCGCTTTGCCGGTCAGTTTTAACCTCAAATTTTTTATTGGAAACTATCTGCTCAAACCAAGTTTCACCCTCTAGGACTCCAAACTCTAAATCGTATCTAAAATCTGAGTTGTAATTCAACGGCTTAGATAATAACGTGCAACTCGCTTGTCGTTTATAGTAACCATGTCGGTCACCACTGGCATCCCATCCTCTCGGAGGTTAGCAATCCTTGCGGATAACCTAAAGCAGCCAAACATATTAAGCGCCTCCATCGGTGTAATTGAATAGCCGTTTAAAAGCCAGCCTTTGATTAGTGCGTTTTGAGAATCTGGTTTCATATTTCAGCAAGTTTTTCGATTAAATTTTTAGCGTTAAAATAAGCCGTGTAAAATTCGTCGGCTGGTAATTCGTTAATTTGGTCAATGCGTAAGCTTTTTAATAAATCGGTGCTGTGCATTTCAATCCTTGGGTATAAATACAGTCCAAAGCTTAGTGTATCGTCGCCGTAATAGGTCACACACAAATAATTCTGCGCGTCTAGCAATTTGTAAAATATGCCGTCACTTATTGAGAAGTATTGCGGCAAAGAAACTGAGCGCGTAACGCTGTCGGTAATGTTTAAAGTGAAATTTTCCATAGGTGTTTTAGATTGATTGTTTAAAGTAATTTAAGTCCTAGCATATAGCCAATCGCGAAAATTGGCAGAAAAGCTATAATTGCGTAAATGATTTTTCCGGTAATCTTGATTGCTTTTTTCATAGGTAAGTTTTGTAAAAGTCCATAAATCTTTTTGCGCTAGGCCAGTCAATTGTGCCAACCACTGCCTCGGCAGAGTAAAAGGAGTAAAGATACTTTGCGCCTTCTTTGGTAAATGGTCCGTACTTAGGGCCGTAATTATTTAAATTTTCCATAGGTAATTGGTTAAATGTTTATCAAAACTAAGAAATAAATTAAAAACACAAAAGATTAAACTAATTTTTTTATCAAATCCTTGTTGGTCGCTTCCTTAACCAGAACGTGAACGCGGTTATATGGCAGCCTTGTGTCCTCCGCAATTTCCTTGTTGTTATATCCCCAGCTGGCCAAGGTAATTACCCGGTCAACTAGGTGCTTAGGCATTGACTCGACAAGGTTAGTGCTGGACATTTTGCGAGGACTTTTCTCGTGCATTTTAAGCTTGGTGTAAAGGACATAAGAAACTTGATTAACGCTCATGCCCAGAACCTTGCTGATTGAATTTTTGGTGTAGCCATCTAGATACAAGTCTTGTATCATTGCCTTTACTTTTTGGAATTTGTCAGCTGCCATAAACGCTCAAAAGTTTCGTTAAAAGGTAATTTTTCTGTTTGGTAAGTTGACCGCACGCCTTTTGGCGCGAGGTCTCCCGGACGTGCTATTTCTTTTCCTAGATATTTCATTTGATTTGCAGGTTAAAATTTTCAACTAATCTGGCGCCATAAACATTTTCTCCGCGTTTAATAGCCTCTTTAATGGCTACTTTGTCCGCAGTTACGACGTTCTTAACATTCTGGTAAGCGTTTGGCAAAGCCTCCACCATATCCACCTCCACCGCTTCGCTACGGCGCAAAGCAAGCTTGAATAAAGGACTTTCTATTTTGTCGATTGCACTTACAAGCATTGCATCCCTAAGCGCGTCCTTGAGCCGCGTAATGGCTCGCTCCTTGCTTTCCTTCATTGCCTTTAGTCGCTTAATTTCCGTTTCGATTGCGTCAGCATCGCTCTGGATATTTGCGATAACCTTGGCGTAGTTACCAGCCTTGGCTTGCAACTGCTCTTGGTTAATTACCAGCGCCGACTCTAGTTCTGGCGTTAGTTCCTCCGTTTCAAGAAGGGACGCCAATTCAAGCGCGTCCCTTGTTATTTCGTATAAATTCATATCAATCCGTCTAAAGTGTCCTGCTGGTCTTTGTTAAATCTGTATTTGCTCATTGCCTCCAAAGCTTGTTTACGCTGGGCATCCGTTCCGTTTAGATACCGGACGATGTAAGCAAATTGTTCCTCGGTTGGCGCTACCTTAACCGGTGCTTTTGGCTGGTGGTCGTTACTTGCGTCTGGGTCTAGGTGACTATCTTCGATTAATAGAAGACCCGAGAGCGCGTACTTTCGAGCGTAACTTGAGGAACTACCAAATGACTGTGCTATGTCCATGCCTTTGCGATTGATGTCTATGCCAGCCTGTGCCGTTACCGCCCTGCCTTCCATTTCTTTTTGTATGCTTACGGTTGATTCAATAAAAAGAACGCCGCCAACTTCTTTAACTTCGTCTTCTATAATTAAGGTGCATTCGTATTTAACTAGCAAAGGCTTAAGAGCCTCTAGTATGTCCTCGCAAGACCGGTACTTGTATTTGCCAAAGGAGTTGTACTGATTTTTTGGAGCTTTCAACTCCGCTTGGATTGCAATTAATTCTTTCATAGGTGTTTTGGTTAAAAGTTTCGTTCAATTTGATTTTCGACAACTGACAACATTGAAGCCGTCTGGTCAACTTCCACAATGCGCTCGTTGTCCTCGTCGTAATAATTAAGAGTTTCGGTATGTTCAATCGTAACCTCAAACTCGCCGTAAGCTGGCGAAAATTCGCCTTCGTCTTCTCCCCAGCTGGTAGTCGTGTAATCGCCTCGCCACTGGTAGCTGCGACCTTCGTAGTCGAACTCGATTTCTTGGTCGTAGTAATTTTCTTGTTCGTAATTCATTTTTTTAGGGTTTAAGTGAAAGCCCCGAAGGGCTGTTTATTAGAAGCCTTTTGGTTTTGATTTTGTTGTCTTGTCTAAGACAGCATCGTAAGTGTGAGAATAAGTGTATTTAAAAGTTTTGTTATCCATCAAAAAGAAAGCAGTCTTTCCAAATTTAAGAGTAACAGCAAGGTATTCAATCTCCGAATAAACTCCTGGAATTATTGTTTTTACATTCATTCCTAGTTCAGCAGCCTTGTTTTTGATTTGAATTGATGTAATGCTCATGGTGTTTTTGGTTTTATGTCCTTGTTTGTTGATTCAAATATCGAAGAAATAAATTAGATTCCAAAATAAATCTTACTTTTTTTTCAACAAATTTTAAGTTTTTTCTCAAATCCCATTTTTTCGCTTATAACTTGCAAATAAAACGATGGAGGAATCTGAAATTTTAAATCCCTTCGGATACGGAAAAGCCAGCCGCGTAATTGACGAG